>Ga0208123_100078_pt1 | contig 57222 bp, 51 predicted proteins | sample LakWasMe92_HOW11_2_FD_183914 | JGI IMG/M metagenome (GOLD analysis project Ga0208123, IMG submission 183914) | Freshwater sediment methanotrophic microbial communities from Lake Washington under simulated oxygen tension - Sediment Metagenome... | ecosystem: Environmental > Aquatic > Freshwater >... | reverse complement strand
CCACCCCCTCTACCCCCTCCTGCTGACGCTGATCCTGATCGGCGCCCTGAGCAAAAGCGCGCAATTCCCCTTCCACTTCTGGCTCCCTCACGCCATGGCCGCACCGACTCCCGTGTCGGCCTACCTGCACTCGGCCACGATGGTGAAGGCCGGCGTGTTCCTGCTGGCCCGCCTGTGGCCTTCGTTGTCGGGCAGCGAAGAATGGTTCTGGATGGTCGGCGGGGCTGGCGCCCTGACCCTGTTGCTCGGCGCGTATTGCGCCATGTTCCAGAACGACCTCAAGGGCCTGCTGGCCTACTCCACCATCAGCCACCTGGGCCTGATCACCCTGCTGCTGGGCCTCAACAGCCCGCTGGCCGCCGTCGCGGCCGTGTTCCATATCCTCAACCACGCCACGTTCAAGGCCTCGCTGTTCATGGCCGCAGGCATCATCGACCACGAAAGCGGCACCCGCGATATCCGCAAACTCAGCGGCCTGGTGCGCCTGATCCCGTTTACCGCGACCCTGGCCATGGTCGCCAGCGCCTCCATGGCCGGGGTGCCGTTGCTCAACGGTTTCCTGTCCAAAGAGATGTTCTTCGCCGAAACCGTGTTTATCTCCTCGACCCAATGGGTGGAAATCGCCCTGCCGGTGATCGCGACCATCGCCGGCACCTTCAGCGTGGCCTACGCCTTGCGCTTCACCGTGGATGTGTTCTTCGGCCCGGCCGCCACCGACCTGCCGCACACGCCCCACGAACCGCCACGCTGGATGCGCGCGCCGGTGGAGCTGCTGGTATTTACCTGCCTGCTGGTGGGGATCTTCCCGGCCCAGGTGGTCGGCTCGATCCTTGCCGCCGCCGCCCTGCCGGTGGTCGGCGGGGTGTTGCCCGAGTACAGCCTGGCGATCTGGCACGGCTGGAACGCGCCGATGATCATGAGCCTGGTGGCCATGACCGGCGGCGTGGTCCTGTACCTGCTGCTGCGCAAGCAACTCAAGCGCGGGCGCTTCAAGTACCCGCCGATCATCAGCTACTTCAATGGCAAGCGTATGTTCGAGCGCTGCCTGGTGGTGATGATGCGCAGTGTGCGCCGGCTCGAAAAATACATCAGCACCAAGCGCCTGCAGACCCAGTTGTTCCTGCTGGTGCTGGCGGCGGTGGTCGTCGGGATGATCCCGATGCTGGGCAGCAGCCTGAGCTGGGGCGACCGCCCGAAGATTCCAGGCTCCATTGTGTTCGTGACCCTGTGGCTGCTGGCGATTGCCTGTGCCCTGGGCGCCGCCTGGCAAGCCAAGTATCACCGGCTGGCGGCCCTGACCATGGTCAGCGTCTGCGGCTTGATGACCTGCGTGACCTTTGTGTGGTTCTCCGCGCCAGACCTGGCGTTGACGCAACTGGTGGTCGAGGTGGTGACCACCGTCTTGATTCTGCTGGGCCTGCGCTGGCTGCCACGGCGGATCGAAGAGGTCTCGCCGCTGCCGAGTTCGTTGCGCAAGGCGCGCATTCGCCGCTTGCGCGACTTGCTGCTCTCGACCGTGGTCGGTGGCGGCATGGCGCTGTTTTCCTATTCCATGCTGACGCGCCAGACCCCCAACGATATTTCCTCGTTCTACCTCAGCCGCGCCTTGCCTGAAGGCGGCGGCAGCAATGTGGTGAATGTGATGCTCGTGGACTTCCGGGGCTTCGACACCCTGGGCGAGATCACCGTGCTCGGCGCGGTGGCCTTGACCGTCTATGCGCTGCTGCGCCGTTTCCGCCCGCCCAAGGAGAGCGAGCAACTGCCCGCGCAACAACGGCTGTTGGCACCGGACGTGGACACCGACCTGGTCAACCCACGCCAGGCCAGCGACACCGCCCTGGGCTTTATGATGGTGCCGGCAGTGCTGGTGCGCCTGCTGCTGCCGATTGCCCTGGTGGTGTCGTTCTACCTGTTCATGCGCGGCCACAACCAGCCGGGCGGCGGGTTTGTCGCAGGGCTGGTGATGTCGGTGGCGTTTATCCTGCAATACATGGTCGCCGGGACCCAGTGGGTCGAGGCGCAGATGAACCTGCGGCCGCTGCGCTGGATGGGTTTTGGCCTGCTGTCGGCCACCTTGACCGGGCTTGGCGCCATGTTCTTCGGCTACCCGTTCCTCACCAGCAGTACCCTGCACTTCAGCTTGCCGGTGCTGGGCGATATCCATATCGCCAGCGCCCTGTTCTTCGACGTGGGCGTGTACGCCATGGTGGTCGGCTCGACCCTGCTGATGCTCACCGCCCTGGGCCACCAATCGGTGCGGGCCCATAAACCCGGCAACCAGGCGAAAGCCGCCGCCACCCCACAAGGAGCTGCCGCCTGATGGAAGAAGTCATCGCAATTGCCATTGGGGTCCTGGCGGCCTCCGGCGTCTGGCTGGTGCTGCGGCCACGGACGTTCCAGGTGGTGATGGGCCTGTGCCTGTTGTCCTATGGGGTCAACCTGTTCATCTTCAGCATGGGCAGCCTGTTTATCGGCAAGGAGCCGATCATCAAGGATGGCGTGCCCCAGGACCTGCTCAATTACACCGATCCCCTGCCCCAGGCCCTGGTGCTGACGGCGATTGTGATCAGCTTCGCCATGACTGCGCTGTTCCTGGTGGTGCTGCTGGCGTCCCGGGGCCTGACCGGCACTGACCATGTGGACGGCCGGGAGCCCAAGCAATGAGCTGGATGAACCAACTGATCATCGCGCCGATCCTGCTGCCATTGCTGACCGCCGCGCTGATGCTGATGCTGGGCGAGAAACACCGCCCGCTCAAGGCCAGGATCAACCTGCTGTCGAGCCTGACCGGCCTGGGCATCGCGATGTTGATGCTGTACTGGACACAAAAAGGCGGCCCCGCCTCCATCGGCGTGTACCTGCCGGGCAACTGGCAGGCGCCGTTCGGCATCGTGCTGGTGGTGGATCAGCTGTCGGCGCTGATGCTGGTGCTCACCGGGATCATCGGCGTCAGTGCCCTGTTGTTCGCCATGGCCCGCTGGGACCGTGCCGGCACCAGCTTCCATGCGCTGTTCCAGATCCAGTTGATGGGCCTCTACGGCGCCTTTCTCACCGCCGACCTGTTCAACCTGTTCGTGTTCTTCGAGGTGCTGCTGGCCGCGTCCTACGGCCTGATGCTGCACGGCTCGGGGCGGGCGCGGGTGTCGGCGGGGCTGCATTACATCTCGATCAACCTGCTGGCTTCATCGCTGTTTCTGATTGGTGCGGCGCTGATCTATGGGGTCACCGGCACCCTGAACTTCGCTGACCTGGCGCTGAAGATCCCGCTGGTGCCGCCAGCCGACCGCGGCCTGCTGCATGCCGGTGCGGCGATCCTCGCCACGGCCTTCCTGGCCAAGGCCGGGATGTGGCCGTTGAACTTCTGGCTGGCGCCGGCCTACTCCTCGGCCAGTGCGCCGGTGGCGGCAATGTTTGCGATTATGACCAAGGTCGGCGTGTACACCGTGTTGCGCCTGTGGACCCTGCTGTTTTCCGGGCAGGCCGGTGCCTCGGCGCTGTTTGGCGGTGATTGGCTGGTGTACGGCGGCATGGCCACCATTCTCTGCGCCGCCCTGGCCATGCTCGCCGCCCAACGCCTGGAGCGCATGGCCAGCCTGAGCATCCTGGTCTCGGCCGGCATCCTGCTGGCGGCAGTGGGCTTTGCCCAGCCCAGCCTGACCGCCGGTGCGCTGTTTTACCTGGTCAGCTCGACCCTGGCCTTGAGCGCGCTGTTCCTGCTGGCCGAACTGATCGAACGCTCACGCTCGGCCAATGAGCTGCCCCTGGACGATGAAATCGAAATATTGCCACGGCCGGTAGAATCCCTGCATCCGCCCAAGGGCACCAACCTCGACGATGAGCAAAAGGCCGTGGTCGGCCAGGTCATCCCGTGGACCATGGCCTTCCTCGGCCTGAGCTTTATTGCCTGCGCCCTGCTGATCATCGGCATGCCGCCGCTGTCGGGGTTTATCGGCAAGCTCAGCCTGCTCAGTGCGCTGGTCAACCCCCTGGGCCTGGGCCATGCCGTGGCTGAGCCGATCCGTCCGGCCGCCTGGAGCCTGTTCGCCCTGTTGATCTTCTCGGGCCTGGCCTCGCTGATCGCCTTTGCGCGCCTGGGCATCCAGCGCTTCTGGACCCCGGAAGAACGGCCTTCGCCACTGCTACGACGCCTTGAGTGCGTGCCGATCTTCATCTTGCTCGGCCTGGCGATTGGCCTGACATTCAAGGCCGAAACGCTCATGCGTTACACCCAGGACACCGCCGCCAGCCTGAACAACCCCGAGCACTACGTCATGGCCGTCATGGCCACGCGCCCGGTGCCTGGCCCGCAAGTCCAGGCCGCCGCCGTGGAGGTGCAGCCATGAAGCGCCTGTTCCCTGCCCCGTGGTTGTCGCTGGCCCTGTGGGGGCTGTGGCTGGTGCTGAACCTGTCGCTCAGCCCCGGCAACCTGCTGCTGGGGGCGATCCTCGGCGTTCTCGCGCCGCTGATGATGGCGCCGCTGCGCCCGCTGCCGATCCGCATTCGCCGGCCCGGGGTGATCCTGCGCCTTTTTTTCCTGGTCGGCCGTGACGTGATCGTCTCCAACCTGCTGGTGGCGTGGGGCGTCTTGACCTGCGGCTCGCGCCCACCGCGCTCGCGCTTCGTCAAGATCCCCCTGGACCTGCGCGACGCCAACGGCCTGGCGGCACTGTCGATGATTACCACGGTGGTTCCCGGCACCATCTGGTCGGAACTGGCCCTGGACCGCAGCATCCTGTTGCTGCACGTGTTCGACCTGGATGACGACGCGCAGTTTATCGAGCACTTCAAGCAGGCCTATGAACGGCCCCTGATGGAGATCTTTGAATGAGTGCCCTGCTCGCCAATGCGATCCTGTGCAGCCTGTTCCTGTTTTCCCTGGCCATGGTCCTGACCCTGATACGCCTGTTCAAGGGGCCCTCGGCCCAGGACCGGGTCCTGGCCCTGGATTACCTGTATATCCTGGCGATGCTGATGATGCTGGTGCTGGGCATTCGCTATGCCAGTGATACCTACTTCGAGGCGGCCCTGCTGATTGCGCTGTTCGGCTTTGTCGGCTCGTTTGCCTTGGCCAAATTCCTGCTGCGTGGGGAGGTGATCGAATGATCAATATCAGTGAACTGCCACTGTGGGTGGAAGTGCTCGTGGCGATCCTGCTGCTGCTCAGCAGCCTGTTTGCGCTGATTGGCGCGCTTGGCCTGTTGCGGATGAAGGACTTTTTCCAGCGCATGCACCCTCCGGCGCTGGCCTCGACCCTCGGCGCCTGGTGCGTGGCGCTGGCGTCGATTATCTACTTCTCCACACTCAAGTCCGGGCCGGTGCTGCATGGCTGGCTGATCCCGATTTTGCTGTCGATCACCGTGCCAGTGACCACCCTGTTGCTGGCGCGCACGTCGCTGTTTCGCAAGCGCATGGCGGGAGAGGATGTGCCGGCGGAGGTCAGCAGCCGTCGCACCGAGAGTACGCGGTAAACATGTGGGAGCTGGCTTGCCTGCGATAGCGGACTGTCAGCTGAAACATCAGTGATTGATCCACCGCTATCGCAGGCAAGCCAGCTCCCACATTTTAGGCAGCGTCGCGTCAGTCAGGCCCAGGCAACAACCAACAACCCCGTGCCCAACACCAGGCACAGCGGCGAATAGAAAAACGTATCCAGCCGCGCAAACCGCGACCCGCCGACGGTCTTGAAGAACCCCACCAGTTCCGAATCCCCAATCGCCCGTGCAAACATGATCAAGGCAATCGCGCTGATCCCCCACTGCAGGGCCTGATGCCCCACCGCCTGGAAAAACAGCCCCGCCCGCAGGCACACCAACAAGGCGATCAGCACCAGCCCCAGCGCCACCAGGAACGTGCCCAGGGCCGATGGCTTGAACGCCGGGCGTGGCCCGCTGGCGAACTCGCCGGGCAGTTGCGGGATCGCCGCCGTGCTGCCTAGCTTGCCGCCTGCGGCCCAGTACACATGGACCATGCTGATCAATGCAAATACCCCGACGACCCACCTCGCAATCACAAAGCTCATGGCTGGATACCCCTTAAAAAGTCCGAAAGAGGATAGTCCTTTTCAGATTTTTTGCAGGCATTTAGTCGTCTGGTGATAAAGTGCCAACCCATGAAACTCACCCGCGCCGACCGCTCGTTGATTGCCTGGATGCTCTATGGCTGCGTCCTGTTCAACGTGTTCGCCTGCAGTATTGGGCATGGGCAAATGGTCGGCATGCAGCTCAACGGCCTTGGCGGCCAGTTCTGTACCGTAGACCCGCGCACCCAGGCGCCAGCCCCCGTAAACACGGGCGATGAGTCGCTGCCCACGCTGTCCAAGGCCTTCGGTTGCCCGCTGTGTTCCACCGGGGGCATGGGCCCAGCGCTCAACTCCAGCCTCAACGTCGCGGTCCTGCCCCAGCCTCACGCCCCGCCTCCGGCCGTGGTGGTCACCGCTGACATTCCCACCCGCGTTACCTGGCCTGCGGCTAATCCGCGCGCCCCGCCCGCCTACGCCTGATACCTGCGCTTTTTGATCCGCACACCGCGCTGTTTCCCCCGGGAAGCGCGCAGGGCTGTGCGTTGCTTCCAAGCCACGATTTTCAGGATGTACCGATGAAACACTTACCTCTACTGGCGGGCCTGTACGGCTGCCTGCCGTTCAGCGCCTGGGCCCTTGAGTTGGCGCCCACCACCATCGACGGCACCGCCAGCAACGAACCGGGCCTGGCCCTGGACCAATCCAGCGGCATGGCCTCGCGCCTGGGCTTGAGCGTGCGGGAAACCCCGGCCTCGATCAGCATTGCCAACCGCAATGATATCGAGCGCCGAGGCGCCAAGACCTTCCAGGACGCCGCCAATACCCTGCCGGGGGTCAACGCCAGTGCGCCGCCGGGGTTTGGCGGGTTTGTCTCCTATCGGGGCTTTACCAGCAGCCAGATCACCCAGATGTTCAACGGCATCAACGTCGCCGGCGGCCTGGCACGGCCGGTGGATGCCTGGATTTATGACCGGGTGGAGCTGGTGGGCGGCCCCTCCTCGCTGATCAACGGCGCCGGCTCCGTGGGCGGCTCGCTGAACTACGTGACCAAGCTGGCCACCCGCGAGGAACGGGCCGTCGAAGGCCAGATCAACTATGGCAGCTACGACACCACCGGCATCGCCCTGGGCCTCAACCACGCCCTGACCGAGCCCGGCGCTGAGGTCCAGCACTATGCGCGCCTGGATGTCAGCCGTAACACCAACCACACCTATATCGACCGCCAGCAACGGGATGCCTGGAGCGTGGCGTTTTCCCTGCTCAGCGACCTCACGCCCAACCTGTCCCACACCCTGGCCCTGGAGTACCAGGACGAACACGAGGACAGCCCGTACTGGGGCACCCCGGTGCTCAACCCCAAGGCCGGCGAACTGAAGATCGACAAGCACAACCGCTTCAACAACTACAACGTCGCCGATGGCCGCTACGAACAACGCACGATCTGGGCCCGCTCGATCATCGACTACCGGATCAACGACAGCACCACCCTACGCAACACCCTCTACCACCTGGACAGCCAGCGCGACTACCGCAACCTGGAGACCTACCAGTACAGCGCCGACAACAGCGTGGTGAACCGTTCGACGGCCTACCAGGTGCGCCATCAGGGCAAGCAGAACGGCAACCAGTTCGAGCTGCGCCATGACACACGCCTGTTCGGCCTGGCCACCACCTGGTCCGGCGGTTTTGAATACAAGGTCAACAGCACCACCAACAGCCCGCTGAGAGAGCCCGGCAATAGCGCGGTGGACCCGAACAACTACGACCCAGGGCATTTCTACGACATACCCGGCATGCGCCCCGGTTTTGTCAAGGACAAGACCAACGAAGTGACGACCAAGGCGCTGTTTGTCGAAAACCGCCTGGGCCTGACCGACAAGCTGTCGCTGCTCAGCGGCCTGCGCTATGACGCCATCGACCTGGACGTGACCAGCCATCAGGGCAACCAGGATAACGTCAAGAACCGCTGGGAGCCGGTGACCGGGCGTGTGGGCCTGACCTACCAGTTCATCCCGTCGGCCAATGTCTATGTGCAATACAGCACTGCGGCCGAACAACCCACCAGCACGACCCAGGTGTTTGATGTGTCCACCGGCAAGCAATGGGAAGTGGGCAGCAAGTTCGATTACCTGGACGGTCGTGGTTCCGCCACCGTGGCCGCCTACAAGATCGAGCGCAAGGACTTTGCCGTGACTGACCCACTGGACAGTACCCGCAGTATTGCGGTGGGCGCGCAGTCGTCCAAGGGCATCGAGCTGGCCAGTTCATTGCGCATCACCCCCAAGCTGTTGGCTGAGGGCAATTTCGCCTGGGTCGATGCGCAATACGATGACTTCAACGAGAAAATCGCCAGCGGCGCGGTGGTGTCGCGCAAGGGCAATACCCCAACCAACGTGCCCAAGCGCGTGGGTAACCTATGGCTGACCTATGACATCGCCCCCGCCTGGCAGGGTGGCGTGGATGCGCGGTACGTGGCGCAGGTGTATGCCGACAATGCCAATACCCTGACCGTGCCGGCGTATACGCTGTTTGGCACGTTCCTGACCTACAAGGTCGATCAACACACCTCGGTGACCGGCCGGGTGCGCAACCTGACCAATGAGGTGTATGCGCAGTTTGTCCAGGTGTCGCCAGCGTATTACCTGGGGTCGCCGCGGACCTTTGAATTGTCGGTGCAGACCAAGTTCTAAGGCTGGAGTGCAATTAAAACTGTGGGAGCCCGCTCCCACAGTTTGATCTTTATATGAACGGTTATTTGAGGCTGGCTTCGACCTTGGCGGCCACATCCTCCGTCAACCAGGCCTTCCACACCTGCGGGTGCGCCTTGAGAAACGCCTGCGCCACTTCCCGGGGTGGGGTGTGTTTCTCGCTCATGGCCGCCAGGGCTTGATTGAGTGGGCCAATTGGAAAGTCGACCTTCTCAAAGAACTGCGCAATCTGCGGATACTGCTGCTGGAACGGCGTGGAAACACCAATACTCAGCTTGGATGCCAACGAACGCGTGGGCTTGGGGTTGGGGTTGTCGGCATCGGTCAGGGTCTTCCAGGCCTCGGCGTCGAACGCCGGCTCTTCCAACTGGACCAGTTTGTAGCGCCCCATCAGTGGGGTCGGCGACCAGTAGTAGAACAGGATCGGCTTGCCACGGCGGATCGACGAGGCAATCTCGGCATCCAGCGCCGCGCCTGAACCGCTGCGAAAGTTGACGTAGCTATCATCCAGGCCATAGGCCTTGAGTTTCTGCTTATTCACCACTTCCGAGGTCCAGCCGATAGGGCTGTTGAGGAACCGCCCCTTGCCTGGGGCTTCCGGGTCCTTGAATACGTCCTTGTAGCGCACCAGGTCCTTGACGCTGCGCAGCTCAGGGGCCAGTGGCGCGATGCCCTTGGCCGGGTCGCCCTTGATCACGTATTCCGGCACCCACCAGCCTTCGGTCGCACCCTTGACGGTATCGCCCAGGCCGATCACCTTGCCTTCCGCTTCAGCCTTAACCCACACCGGGCTGCGTCCTGCCCACTCCTCGCCAATCACCTGGATATCATTTTTGGCCAGGGCGGTTTCCAGGGTGATGGTCGTACCGGGCAAGGTGTCGGTGGGCAAGTCGTAGCCCTTTTCGACGATAAACCGCAGGACTTCGGTGATCAGGCTGCCACTTTCCCAATTGAGGTCGGCAAAGTGAATGGGCGCCTGGGCCGCCGCTACCGGTGCGGCCGCCATCGACAAGCCCAGGGTGGTAAGGGCCGCTGCCAACAGCGCTCGAATTGCTTGCATGCCTTTGAACCTCGATGGCGGATGGCTTTGCTGTCATGCGAAAGCCCTTAATAATTAAGTCCATCCAACTGTAGTAGAGGTTCAACCGATTGCCGGTGCGCGTACTTATTACTCGCTGGCCTTGAAAGTCACCAGTTCGCCCTTGCGCCACTTGGCGGCCTTGCCGGTCACGGCCTTGAGGGTTTTGCTCAAGCCTTCCTGCAATTGTTCATTGGCGGCAAACACCAGCATCACGTTGTGACCTTCCTTGAACACAATGCCTTCGCCTTGCGCTGTGGAAACAAACGCATAGTCGCCCAGGCCATAGACGGTCAACTTGATGTCGCGGAACTTCAGTTCAAACTTGCCACCTTCACGACTGGGCAGGACTGCCGCACGAAAATGATCGCCGACCTTGAGTTCCAGGCGCGGCTTGTCATCTACCACCAACGCTGTTTCGGTATCGATTTCAGCAATGTAAATACCTTCCGGGGTTTGTTCCGTGATGTAAACAAACCGCGACTGGAACTGTTTAACCAACTTCGCGCGCAAATCACCCAGCACGAACAATGCGTGCATATCCAGATTACTGACTGCCAAGGAAACGCCCCCACATCTAAAAAAGCGCTGACCGCCCAGGCGGGCAGCACAAAAAAGGCCAATACGGCACGACACACTGAAAAACTGAAGTTGATCCCCGCCACGCTTGTACAGCCGGGCCTGACGGTCCTTGTACAAGGTCGTCAGGCAGTGCAGGAAATCACAGGTTTATCGGCCAGAGAATACTGGACGACCCACTTCAGAGAATAACCCATTTGAAAGGTTAGTTTTCCGACAGCCAAAAACAAAGGAAAAACGTTGGATGGAACCGAACGTGAGCTGCCGACAACAATATTAGAACAGCAACCCGACTTAAAACCACCCGAAATGCTGCAAGCAGGTCAACCGATCGACAGGAGCTGGTCATGCAACGACTTCAACGCCAACCGACACTGACTCCCAGCGGCTTATCACGCAAGGATGACGCGGTATTCTACAGCGTGTATGCCAATAACGTGTGCCCGGATTTCGCCCGGTATCGGGTTGTGCCGGCGGGCAGGAATTTTTTCCATATCCTGGAAGTGCCCAGCGGCCGGATCAAAGGCTTTCGCAGCGACCACAACAAAGCCTGCGCCTTGGCAAAAGAGTTGGAAACCCTGCTTCGCGCCATGCTCAATTGAGTCTCGCACACTCAATGCAGGCGGTCTGATTGCTCCAGGTCCAACAGGGCCTGCCAGGCGGCGCGGCATTCCTGGGCTTCGTCGCGACTGGCGAAGGCCGTGCCACGCTGTTCACCGTTGAGCAGCACCACCCAGCAGGCCCTCAGCCCCTGCGCACGCAGGGTCTGTGGCACACCACTGCCAATCATCACCGCCACATCGACTTTGCTTTGCATGGACGTTCTCCGCAGAATTAGTTAGCCAGCTAACAATATGCCGCATCTTAAGCGGTTCCCGACGCCGGAAAAAGCTATCGGCGCAGAAGCTTCCTTGCATAACACGCAACAATCGGTGCCAGGGCCTACCGCGCCGCGACCTGCCCTTGAGGCTTATAACCCAGGCGCAAACCACCCCAGTGCCGGCCGCTGACCATGATCGGCACCGACAGATCGTGCATCAGCTCTCCGGTATCCCGGGTATAGGTTTGCAGCAACACCGCCTGCTGGTGGCTGCCGCAACGAATCCCGGTGCGGTCTTCAAACTTGCGCTTGGTGCGATTGTTCACGGCGTCCACCTGGGCATCCCCGGTCAGTGCCTGGGAAAACGCCTTGTTGTGCGTCGGCACATAGCCCTGTGGCGTGCAGGCAATCGCAAACACCAGGCCTTCGTGACGGGGCAGCAAGGCCTCCTGGATAGCCGGCAAGACTTGATCGGTGTAGCCGTCGAAACGGCTGTAGTACTTGCTCGGCTGGGTGTTGGGGATCGGGGTGTAGCTGCGATTGAACAGGTCATCGAGGCTGATGCGGTTCTGTTGGATATCCGCCTCGAACTGCGCGGCGATCCGGCTGGCGCCTTCGCGGGCCAGGTCGTAGATACGTTGGTGATAATCGTCCAGGCCGACCTCGGCCAGGCGCTCGCTGATGGTTTCGGCCTGGCCTTGCATTTGCACGGCGGCCTCGGCCAACTGCTGGGTCTGCTGGTCGCTGACGGTCAAGTCGCTGCGCATCTGCTCCACGGCATGGAACAGGCTGTCGAGTTGCATCCGATTGGTCTCGGTGCCCTGGGCAATCGCGCCGACCTGGCCCTCCACACCCGCCGCCAACGTGGCAATGCTCTCCAGTTGCTCGCCGGCGTGTTCCACCTGCTCGACGCCGGCCTGCAAATCCACGGACAGTTGGCGGATTTGCTCCACCACCTGGGCGGTGCGCTGCTGGATATCCGCCACCATCACCCCCACTTCATCGGTAGCGGTCGCCGTACGGCCCGCCAGGCCGCGCACTTCATCGGCCACCACGGCGAAACCGCGCCCATGCTCGCCAGCACGGGCCGCTTCAATGGCGGCATTCAAGGCCAGTAGATTGGTCTGGCTGGCAATTGACTGAATCACCAGGGTCACGCGCTGGATTTCTTCGCTGCGCTGGCTCAGGGCCTCGATCAATTGGCGGCTGTCGCTGGCGCGCTGGCTGAGTTGATGCATGCGGCTGATGGATTCCCCCAGCACCGCCCGCCCCTCGGTGCTGCGCTGGTGGGCCTGGCCCGCCGCCCCCAAGGCCTCGCGGCTGAGCTGGGAGGTGAGTTGCTCGGTGCCAATCATCACTTCGGCGCTGCTGACAATTTGCTGGGCCGCGCCCAATTGCGATTGCAGGCGGGCCGCCAGTTGCTTGACCGAATAGGCCACGCCAGCGGCTGACAGCGCATTATGGCTGGTGGTGTAGGACAGGTCGCGGGTCAACGCGCCCATGGCCTCCTCGGCCACATCAGGCGCGGGGCTGCGGGCCGGTTTTTTCAGAAACGGCAGCCAGATCAGCAACAGGACCACGGGCAGGCAGAGGTAAATCGACAGATCGGCGAACGCCAGGCCCGACAGTATCAGCACCAGGACCATGCTTTGCAGCAGCGGTGTCACCCAGCCCGGCAGTTGGCGGCTCACCGCGTGCGGCGCCACGGCGGCGCCCATCAGAGATCCATCCCCAGCCATGCTTGTCACCCCACTGCTTGTCATTATTGTGCCTGCATTAAACGCCACTAATTAGCCATTATCCATGGGCCTTTGGTGTTAGGGCATGCAGCAGATCAATAGACGGGGGATAGCACGGGGGGAGCGTTGTAGGAGCCAAGCCGGCCCCTACACCTTCAAACAGATCAGGCCTGGCGCTGATGCTTGTCAATTTGCTCGTGGCGCTCTTGCGCTTCGATGCAGTATTTGGTGGTCGGGCTGATCAGCAGGCGCTTGAGGCCGATCGGCTCGCCGCTGTCGTCACACCAGCCAAAGGAATCTTCCTTGATACGGCCCAAGGCCTGTTCAAGTTGCGGCAGCATGCGCTGGTCGCGGTCGATGGCGTTGACCAGCCAGGTGCGCTCTTCTTCTACCGAAGCAGCGTCAGCCGGGTCAGCCGGGGTGTCCAGGCTTTCAATGGCGATGCGGTTCTGCTCAATGCGCTCGTGGTGCTCGACTTTCATGTCTTGCAACAACTGCTCGAAAAAAGCGTGCTGCTCGGCATTCATGTAGTCATCCGCCGGCATGGCCAGCAACTTTTCCTTTGTCATTGATTTCTCTATAAAAAATACGTGCATTAAGGCGAATAAGGGAGCGTTCCGGCCAACCTCTGCAGGTCGGGGAAAGACGCCGTCCATTCCAAGCGCCACCCGGCACTCAATTTACGAGGGGCGGCAGTCTACGGCTGACTTGAGGGCGCAGCAACTGAAATGACAGGCAATTTGTCCGACATTTCCCCAAAAGGCACCAGGACGGGCTCGATAGGCGGTTATCGGAGTGCGTTTATAGCAAGAAATTCAGTGTTGTGGAGCTATATAGAAGACAAACGGTTGGCGGTGCACAAATGTAGGAGCGGGCTTGCCCGCGATTACGCTGGGTCAGTTGATAGAAACTTGACTGACTCACCGCTATCGCGGGCAAGCCCGCTCCCACATTTTGCGTTTCTACAGGTTCAAGTCGGCTCAGCGCTTGAGCTTGCGTTTATTGCGATACTGGTCGATCACCACTGCCACCACGATGATCAGGCCCTTGATGATGTCCTGGATATAGGCATCCACCCCCACGAAGGTAAACCCGCTGGCCATCACCCCAAGGATCAGCGCGCCAATCACCGTGCCGGTGATGCGCCCTACCCCGCCCGCCAGGCTGGTGCCGCCGATGACCGCTGCAGCAATTGCATCCAGCTCGTAGGACATGCCCATCCCCGCCTGCCCGGTCGCCGCCCGAGCCGAGGCGACCACACCGGCCAGCCCGGCCAGCAGCCCGGCAATGCTGTAGACGATAATCAAGTGGCGCTTGACGTTGATCCCCGAGGTGCGCGCCGCCTGCATATTGCCGCCGATGGCGTAGGTGTACTTGCCGTACTTGGTGTAGCGCAGGGCAATGTGGAAGATCACCGCCACCACCAGGAAAATGATCACCGGCATCGCGCCATGGCCGATGGCCGTGTAGGAATCCGACAGCATGCTCACCGGCTGGCCTTCGGTGTAATAACGCGCCAGGCCACGGGCCGAGACCATCATGCCGAGGGTGGCAATAAACGGCGGGATGCCGGTAATGGCGATGATGCTGCCGTTGATCGCCCCCGCCAGCAAGCCCACGCCCAGGCCGGCCACCACCGGGATCCATACCGGCAAGTCCGTCAGCGACGGAAACACCGCCCGGGAAAAATCCGAGGTTTGCGCCAGGCTCGCGGCAATCATCGCCGACAACGCCAGCACCGAACCCGAGGACAGGTCGATACCGGTGGTGATGATCACCTGGGTCACGCCAATCGCCAGCAAGCCGATGATCGACACTTGCAGGATCATCAGCACCAGGCGCTGGGAGTTCATCAAAAAGCTCTGGTCACGCACGATCCAGCCGAACAGTTCAAACACCAGGCCGATACCGATCAGCACCAGGAAAATGCTCAGCTCGGTAGGGAACCGCCGCCGCCCCTTGGCCGCCGTGGCGGGCTTCTTTTCCTCGGGTTTGCTTTCCAGTATTGCGTTCATTGCCCGTCACCTTTTTATTCGTTAGTGGACTGCCGTCATACCGGAAGCCAACTGCATGACTTTTTCCTGGGTGGCCTCGGCCCGGTCCAGGGTGCCCATCAACTCGCCCTCGTGCATCACCATCACCCGGTCGCTCATGCCCAGCACTTCCGGCAGTTCCGAAGAGATCATGATCACCGCCATGCCCTCGCTGGCCAGGAAGGCGATCAGGCGGTAGATCTCGGCCTTGGCGCCGACGTCGATGCCACGGGTCGGCTCATCGAGGATCAGCAACCGTGGCTGGGTCATCAGCCAGCGGGCCAGCAGGGCCTTTTGCTGATTGCCGCCGGACAGGGTGTCGATGCACTGCTCAAGGGAGGGGGTTTTCACCCGCAGCTTCTTGCACATGTCTTCGCACAAGGCCCGCAGGGCTTTTTGCTGGATAAAGCCGTTGCCCGAGTAATGGGGCAGCACGGCCATTTCCATGTTTTCCAGGACCGACAGGCAGGGGAACAGGCCACTGAGCTTGCGGTCCTCGGTCAACAGCGCAAACCCCTGCTTGATGGCCATGTGCGGGTCGCTGATGCGCAACGCCTGGCCGTCGAGGCGGATCTCGCCGCCGTCGCTTGGGGTAATGCCGAAAATCGTTTCCGCCACATTGGTGCGGCCCGAGCCCATCAGCCCGGCAATGCCGAGGATCTCGCCGGCATGCAGGTCAAAGGACACGCCCTGGAACACCCCATCCAGGCGCAGGTCGCGCACCGACAACAGCAACTCGCCGATGGGTTTGTCGCGCACCGGGAACAGTTGGCTCAATTCGCGCCCGACCATCATCGCGATCAGGCTGTCGCTGTCCATGCTGTCGGCGCGTTGCAGGCCGATATAGGCGCCATCGCGAAACACCGCCACTTCATCGGCGATGGCAAACACTTCATTCATTTTGTGGGTGATATAGATGATGCCTTTGCCCTGGGCCTTGAGGTCGGCAATGATCGAAAACAGGTGCGCCACTTCCTTGTCGGTAATCGCCGAGGTCGGCTCATCCATGATCAGGATGTCGGAGTCGTAGGACACCGCCTTGGCAATCTCCACCATCTGCCGCTCGGCAATGCTCAGGTTGCCGACCTGCTCCTCGGGGTCGAGGTTGATCCGCAGCCGCGCCAGCAACTCGGCCGTGCAGCGGTGCATGGCCCGGTGATTGACCAGGCGCAGGCCATTGAGCTGCTCGCGGCCGATCCAGATGTTCTCGGCGATGCTCATATGGGGCATCAGGTTGAGTTCCTGGTGGATCATCGCGATGCCCGACTGCAAAGCGGCCAGGGGCGTATCAAACACCACCGGCTTGCCCCGCAGGCGGATCTCCCCGGTATCGGGTTGGTAGATGCCGGCGATGATTTTCATCAGCGTCGACTTGCCCGCGCCGTTTTCTCCCATCAGCGCCAGGACCGAGCCGGGGCGCACCCGCAGTTGCACATCGTCCAGGGCCACGACGCCGGGAAAGCCTTTGCTGATATGGGCGATTTCCAGCAGGTAGGGTTGTTCCAGGCCTGCGGGCTGCACAGCAGTCGCTTGAGCGAGCATATCGGGGCTCCATCGGCAGGGCGATTGTGACCGCCCTGCCGGCTTATTGTTGTGATTGAGCGTTACTTGAATGAGGCGACATTGTCCGGGGTGATCAGTTGGAACGGCACCACGACGTTTTGCTCGACCGCCTCGCCCCTGGCCATTTTCACCGCCGCCTCCACCGAGCCGACCGCCTGCCCCTTGGCATCCTGGAACACCGAGAGCGCCATCTCGCCCTTGGTAATCGCATTCAAGCCATCGGGCGTGCCATCGACGCCGCCAATCAACACGCTGCCCGGCTTCACACCAGCGGTTTTCAAGGCCATGGCCGCGCCAATCGCCATTTCGTCATTGTTGGCCACCACCGCATTGAACTCACGGCCCTGGGTCAGCCAATCGTTCACCAGGGTCATGCCCTTGTCCCGCAGCCAGATCCCGGTCTGCTCCTGTTCAATCTTGATGTCCGGGTATTTGCCGAGGACCTCCTTGACGCCCTTGGTGCGATTGGTCGTCGAGTTGTTGGCCAGGTCACCCAGCAGAATCACGATTTTGCCTGTGCCGCCCATCTTCTCGGCCAGGTACTGCATTTGCAGCTTGCCGGCCTCGACGTCATTGGACGTCACTGTCACCACCCCTTTGGGCAGGTCGGTCTGATCCGGGCGGCGGTTGACGTAGACCAGCGGTATACCGGCCGCCACCGCGGCCTTGGTGATGCGTGCGGTGGAGGCGGTGTCCACCGGGTTGACCACCATGGCATCGACTTTCTGGCTGATAAAGTTCTCGACCTGGCTCAGTTGCTTGACCACGTCGGCGCGGGCATCTTCAAACTGCAGTTGCACACCGTCACCCTTGGGGTAGGACTTGGCTTGCTTGTCCATATCCTCACGCAGGTAGGTGAGAAAGGTGTCGTCGAACTGCGACATGCTGACGCCAATCTTGATATCGGCGGCCGCGGCCACGCCACTGGCGAGCAGCATCGACAAGGCCAGCGAGGCGAAACGGATCTGGGTCTTCATGAACGGTCTGTCTCCACTTTCTTGTTGGTTTTCTGGACGTAGCGTTTATCAGAGCGATGAGTTGGCAGCAGGCAGCCGTACCACCGGCGCCCCCGGAATGCAGCACACCAGAGCGCCCTTGCTTTCGATGCAAAGGACATTGAGAAAAGAGAAATAGAAGGGCCGTGCGCGGGGTGGGAAGGCAGTACGTAACACTCGCAGTACAGCGTTGAAGATTTTCATCTGACGGTACCTGGTTGTTTTTATCTTGTTTTTGTTGAGTCCCCCGGCCCCTTTATAAAGGAAGGTCGAGATGGACTGTCGGCAACCTGGAAATGACTTTATTGGAAAATAATTTCCATATCAACTCATTTTAGAATTTTATTCTATTTCCACTCTCCGTCTTCCATCGTCGCCATCTCCACCACTTGCCGACGCTCGGCGCTGAGCCTGGCAGCGTCCAGCACCCGCGTGGTTTCCCAGGCATCCTGCGCCTGCACCGGCAACGCGCCCTGGCCCTGGACCGCACTTTGCAACTGGCGATAGAACTGGTTCCAGGCGCCCTTTTCCGAGGGGATACGCTCGCGTTCCGCGCCGTGTTCAAACCAGCCCCAGCGTCGATGCTCTTCGGCGCCCCAGTGTTCGCCTTCAGTTTTCGGGGTCTTGCCGGCCAGCAGGGCCTGCTCCTGGCCGTCCAGGCCATCGACGGTGTAACAACCCGCCGTACCATTGACCCGAAAACGCGGGGCCGGGCAGTTTTGCAGGGCGCTGCCCCACAGGTGGGAAACCACCCCGTTGGCGTGGCTCAGGCTGACAAAAAAACCATGATCGAGCGTGGGATGCTCGGCGCTGTACTGCAATTGCGCAAACACCCGCTCCACCGGGCCAAACAGTTGCAAGGCCTGGTCCACCAGGTGGCTGCCCAGGTCCCGCAGGAACCCGCCGCCACTGGCGTTCCCCAGCGCCTGCGGGCTGTAGCGCTCCACCCGTGATTCAAAGCGGGTGATACGGCCCAGGGCGCCGGCGTCGATCAGCTTGCGCAGGGTGAGGTAGTCCGAGTCCCAGCGCCGGTTCTGGTAGACGCTCAGTTTCACCCCTTCACGCTCGGCGGCGGTAATCAGCGCCCGGGCCTGCTCGGCATTGCTGGCAAAGGGTTTGTCGCTGACCACCGCCACACCATATTCAATCGCCTCCAGCACCAGGGCCGGGCGGCCCTTGAGGGGGGTGGAGATCACCAGCACATCCAGCCCGGCCTCGACGATCTGCGCGATGCTGTCGAAGGCCGGCACCCCGGGATGCTCCGCCGCCAGTTGCTGGCGCCGCTCGGGGGAGCGGGTCACCACACCGACAAACGTCGCCCCGGGCAATGTGGCAATCAGCGGGGCATGAAAAAAACGGCCACCGTGGCCGTATCCAACCAGTCCGATGCGCATGAACCAACTCCTCTCGTGATCTGCAAACCCAATCAAAATGTAGGAGCTGGCTTGCCTGCGATAGCGGTAGATCAGTCAAGTATTTCTAACCTGATCCACCGCCATCGCAGGCAAGCCAGCTCCTACATTGACCGCACTAGCCGTAGAATGCCGGGCGCTGCGGCAGGCTGACCGCAACGATCTGCCCACTGCCCTGGGCCTCGATACACGCATCCGCCGCCACCGCCGCCGCAAAGCCATCCCACGCCGAAGGTCCACCCACTTGGCCGGCGCGCACGCCATCGATAAAGGCCTGCAACTCGACGTCATAGGCCGCGATAAAGCGGTCTTTCCAATCCATCAGAATCGCCGTCGACAGCTTGGCGCCGCTGCGCAGTTGCACCTGGGACGGCTCCGGCAATTTGGCAATGCCGGTCTCCCCCACCACTTCACACTGGATGTCGTAGCCATACTGGCAGTTCACAAACACTTCCACATCGATCCGCGTGCCCCTGGCGGTTTCCAGCAACACGATCTGCGGATCGCGCAGATGGCTCAAGGCCTTGCTGGCTTTACGCGGGAACACCACCTGCACCGATACATAGTCATCGGCCAGCAGCCAGCGCAACACGTCCAGCTCATGGATCAAAGTGTCGGTGATGGCCATGCCGGTGGTGTAATTCTCGCCCACCGTCGGGTTGCGGTGGGCGCAGTGCAGCATCAGCGGCTCACCGATCTGGCCGCTGTCGATCACCGCCTTGAGGTCCTGGTAGCCCTGGTCATACGGACGCATGAAGCCGACCTGGACCAGGCGCTTGCCATGGGCCACTTCCGCCTCGACGATGTTGCGACAGCCCTGGGCCGTGACCGCCAGGGGCTTTTCGCAGAACACCGGCTTGCCTGCTGCGATCGCCGCCAGCACAAACTCCTCATGGCTCGGCCCCCAGGAAGTGACCAGCACCGCCTCGACCTGCGCCGACTGGATCAAGGCATGGCCATCGGCGTACACCTCGGCGCTCAGTTGCAGGTCAGCCACCACCTGGGCCGCCTGTTCAAGGTTGATATCGGTAACCGCCACCACCTGGCTGTTGAGCAAGGTCTGGCTGCACCGGCGGATATGGTCCCGGCCGATGGCGCCCGTACCGATCACACCCAGCTTCAAAGACATGGCAACACTCCTTTCTCTTGTTATCAGTACTGCCGGGCCTTGGCCAGGCGCTCATTAAGTTGTTTGGCGCAGGCGTTGGTGCGTTCGCTGGTGGAGACCTGGGCCACACCGACCCGCCACCATGACAGGTAGCCGTGGATCATGGTCTTGGGCAGCACCTTGATATCGATCAGCGTCGACACGCTTTGCGTGCGGGCATCGGCCAATGCTGCGTGCAGGTGTTCCAGCGTGGTGACCTTGTAGGTCTTGCAACCATAGGCCGCCGCGCTCATGGCGAAATCCACCGGCACCAGGCCGCCATCGAGCTTGCCGCTGTCAGGGTTGCGGAAGCGGAATTCGGTGCCGAAGCTGTCCATGCCATGGCCCATCTGCAGGTTGTTGATGCAACCAAAGGCCATGTTGTCCAGCAGCAGCACATTGATCTTGCGCCGCTCCTGGATTGAGGTGGCCAGCTCCGAATGCAGCATCATGTAGGAGCCATCGCCGACCAGGGCGTAGACCTCGCGCGCAGGCTCGGCCAGCTTCACGCCCAGGGCCGCGTTGATCTCGTAGCCCATGCACGAATAGCCGTACTCGACGTGGTAGGTATTGACCCCCTTGCTGCGCCAGGCCCGCTGCAAATCACCGGGCAGGCTGCCGGCGGCGGCGACAATCACCGCGTCGTCGGCCAGGGTCTGGTTGAGCACCCCCAGGACCTGGCTTTGGGTCAGGCAGGAGCCGGTCAGCTCGATAAACTCGCGCAGTACCGCCGGGTCCATATGGTCGTTGATCTCGGGGCTGAAGTCGGCGTCGGTGTAGCACGCCTGATAGACCCGCTCCACCTCAGCATCGCCCTGCGCGCGGGCCTGGCGTGGCTGCTCGCCCCATTGCGTGGCGTAATCGCCCAGTGCGTCGGCCAAGGCCAGCAACCCGTCCCGGGCATCTGCCAACACCTGTACCCCGTCGAGTTTCAGCACATCGCCGGGGCTGATATTGATGTTGAGAAACTGCACCTCGGGATGCTGGAACAGCGACTTCGACGAGGTGGTGAAGTCGGTATAGCGCGTGCCGATGCCGATGATCAGGTCGGCGTCCCGGGCCAGCAGGTTGGCGGCCAGGCAACCGGTTTCGCCGATGCCGCCGACATTCAGCGGGTGGCTGGAGACAATGGCGCTCTTGCCGGCCTGGGTTTCGGCAAAGGGGATCTGAAAACGCTCGGCAAACGCCTGCAGCGCGGCATTCGCGCCGGCGTACTTGACCCCGCCACCGCAGATAATCAGCGGCTTGCCCTTGGATTTGAGCAGCGTGACAGCGTCGCGCAGCATCGCTTCGGTGGCCGGGCGCCGGTCCAGGCGGTGTACGCGTTTTTGCAGGAAGTCATCGGGGTAGTCCCAGGCCTCGGCCTGCACATCCTGGGGCAAGGCCAGGGTCACGGCGCCGGTTTCGGCCGGGTCGGTCAACACGCGCATGGCGTGGATCGCCGCACTCATCAACTGTTCGGGGCGGTTGATGCGGTCCCAGTATTTGCTCACGGCGCGGAACGCGTCGTTGGTGCTGAGGCTCAAGTCATGGAATTGCTCGATCTGCTGCAACACCGGGTCGGGCTGGCGACTGGCATATACATCGCCGGGCAGCAGTAACAGCGGGATGCGGTTGGCCGTGGCGGTCGCGGCGGCGGTCAGCATATTCGCCGCCCCCGGGCCGACCGACGCGGTACAGGCGTAGACCTTGCGCCGCAGGTGCTGCTTGGCAAACCCAATCGCGGCATGGGCCATGCCCTGCTCGTTGCGGCCCTGGTGCACCACCAACTCGCCACTGTCTTGCTCCAGGGCCTGGCCCAGGCCCAGCACATTGCCGTGGCCGAAAATGGTGAAGACCCCGGCGACAAACTTGCTCTGCACGCCATCGACTTCGATGTACTGGTTATCCAGGAACTTCACCAGGGCCTGGGCCATGGTCAATCGGGTGGTGGTCATATTGGGTCCCCTCGGCGCCTACGGGTTAAAGGTCCAGCAGCCAACTGTGCTGCGGGTCGTTGTGAAAGTGCCAGGCGCGCTTGGGGCCGGCCATCACATTCAGGTAATACGACTCGTAGCCATACGGCACGCTGACCGGGTGATAACCCTTGGGCACTACCACCAGGTCGTGGTTTTCCACGGCCATGGCCTGGTCGATGCTGCGGTCGTCGGTGTACACCCGCTGGAACACAAAACCCTGGGGCGGGTTGACTTGGTGGTAGTAGGTTTCTTCAAGAAAGCTCTGGTGCGGCAGGTCATCGGTGTCGTGCTTGTGCGGGGGGTAGCTGGACGAATGCCCGGACGGCGTGCGCACTTCCACCACCAGCAGCGAATGGGCCGGCTCGCTGTCGGGCAGGATGTCGCACACATAGCGGGTGTTGGCGCCCTTGCCACGTACGCTGCGCTTGCAGTGCTCGGGGCGGATCAGTCGCGGTGCAAGACTGGCGGCAGTAGAGCCCGGCGCGGCGCAGACGGCGATCTGCACATCGCCCAGGGCGGTCACCTGGGCAAGCGTGCCCGGTGGCAGGTAGGCGGCGAACGGCGATTTGTCTTCAAATACCGATTGGCGATCACCCAGGTCCTGCCAACTGAACCCTTCGCCCTCGATCGAGACCCGGCCACTGAGCAGCACCAGGCACAGCTCCTGGTCGCCGGCACTGACCGGCAGCGTTTGCCCCAGGTTCAGGCGGTACGCGGCAAACCCTACATATTCCAGGCGCCCCGCTGGCAGCGCGACCATGGATTGCCCATCCGGGCTGCTCTTGACCAGCAGGCTCATTGTGCGGCCCTCCCGTCCAACAGCGCGCGCAAGGTATCGAAGCCTTTCTTGGCATAGATATAGCTGGGCGCCACGGCCGGATCCTGCTCGGCCTCCACCACCAGCCAGCCACGGTAGCCGGCGCCCAGCAGCACATCCAGCAACTGGGCGAAGTCGATATCGCCGTCGCCCGGCACGGTGAAGGTGCCATTGACGATGCAGTCGGGAAAGCTCCACATCTGGTTGCGCGCCAGTTGCACCACCGGTTTGCGCACATCCTTGAAATGCACATGGCACACACGCCCCAGGTGCTTGCGCAACACCTCGACCGGCTCGCCACCGCCCATATAACAGTGCCCCGAATCAAACAGCAGGCCGACCTCCGGGCCGGTCAGGCGCATCAGGGTGTCGATATCCTCCGGGGACTCGACGTACGCACCCATATGGTGGTGGTAGGCCAGGCGCACGCCCTGGGACAGGGTAAAACGCGCAAGCTCCGTGAGTTTGTCGGCATAGGCCTGCCAGGCCTGTTCACTGTGAAAACGCGGGCGCTCGATCAGGCGGATCGGCGAGCCCTGGATCGAGTCGGCCACTTCGCCATAGACCAGCACCGTGGCGCCGTTCTCGCGTAGCAGTTGCACATGGCTGGCGATGGCGTCGATTTCCTCGGCCACCGAACGCCGGGCCAGGCGGCTGGAGTACCAGCCGGAGACCAGGGCCAGGCCGTACGGGCGTAACACATCGCCCACGCCCTTGGCGTCCTTGGGGAATTTGCCGTTGAGCTCGAAACCTTCGTAGCCGATGGCCTTGCCTTCGCTGAGCGCGGTGCTCAACGGCGTTTCGCCGCCCAGGGCCGGCAGGTCGTCGTTACTCCAGGAGATGGGGTTGATGCCAATACGGATTGCGGGCATGGCTGCACCTTTTATTGTTTTAACCTTGAGGCTGCTGAAATCTGCTTGTGTGGGGCTTGCCGGTTCCTACAGTTGAGCGTGTTTAAATTCTGGAGCTGCACCAGGCCTGGATCAGTTGCTCGAAGGTCTGCTGCACCTGCTGGATCAGGGTTTCGTCGTCGATTTCCGCCGCCATCCACGCCCGGCTCGGCTCCTGGAAGATCGTCCGGCCCACGGCAAACCCGCGGCAGGTCCGGCTCCGGCTGGCCTGCCGGAAGCCCTCGGCCAACGATTGCGCCGAGGCATTCAGGCCCAGCAATACCACGCCCCGGCAATAAGGGTCGCGCGCCTCGATCAGTTCATCGAGCTGCTGCCACTGCTCGGCACTCTGCGCTTCGATCTTCCACCACGCCGGGTAGATGCCCAGGTTGTACAGGCGCTTGAGGCTGCGATAGAGCACATCCGGGTAGGTCGAGGGGTGATCCTTGGGCGGCACCACTTCCAGCAGCAGTTCATGGCCGCTGGTTTGCGCGGCCTGATACAGGCCCTTGAGCTGTGCCTCCTGTTCCAGGCGCAGCAACGGCTCGTCATCGGGGTGAAACTGCACCAGGCACTTGATGATTTGCTCCTGGGGCCAGGCGATCAGGTTGCTGCCAATCGAGCGACCGTGCTCGAACGCCAGCGGCCGCGAGCCCTGTACCTCTACCGGACGCGCGACCCACCAGCCACGGCCAGTGGCGGCATTCAACGCATCCTGGCCAAAACGCTGGTCGGCCAGAATGCCCACATCGGCCTCGACGCCCTGCTCGCGCAGCTTGCCCTCCACGCGCTCCACCGCCTGGATAAACAATTGCTTGATCGCGCAGATCCGCGCCGGGTCCTGGCCGCCTTTTTGCGCCAGTTCCACCAATTGCCAGCGATGGTCGAAAGCAAACACAAACAGTTGCTTCCAGGCCTTGCGCGGCACACTGACCTGATGCAGGCGCTGCAATACCGGGTCCTGGTCCGGCCGGGTGATCGGCACCGGGCTGCTGAACAGGTAGTCAAGCTCGGCCGGGGTCGGCATCGCCGGGGCGCAGGCATGGCGTGACACCACCAACCCGCCGCAGGCATTGGCCAGCTGGCAGCAACGCGCGTCATCGGCGTCGTTCAGCCAGCCGCTGAGAAAGCCCGCCATAAACGCATCGCCAGCCCCCAGCACGTTAAGCACTTCGACGCGCACGCCGGGGTAAATCGCCCCATCTTCCAGGCGCGCCGGGATCGCCCCGTGAATCACCGTGCAGCCTTGCGGGCCGAGCTTGACCACCAGGGTCGCCGCCGTCAGTTGGCGCACGTTACGCAAAGCGCTGAGCAAGTCGTGGCCGGCACCGGCAATCAGGAATTCTTCCTCGGTGCCGACAATCAGGTCAAAGCGCGGCAGGATGCCTTGCAGGTGCTGGCTGACGTTCTGGTCGGCAACAAAACGGGTCTGGCCATCAGCCTTGCCCGCCAGGCCCCAGAGCACCGGGCGGTAGTCGATATCCAGCACGCGCCGGACGCCGTGCCGCTCGGCGTAGTCCAGGGCCTGGAGGCTGGCCTGGTACACGCCGTCGGTCGAAAAATGGGTGCCGGTGATCAACAGCGCCTTGCTGCTGGCGATAAAGCTTTCGTGGATGTCCTCGGCGCGCAAGGCCATATCGGCGCAGTTTTCGCGGTAGAACACCAGGGGGAAGGTCTCGCGGTCCTTGAGGCCCAGCAGGACCATGGCGGTCAGGCGCTGCGGGTCGAGCGTGATGCCACTGACATCACAGCCTTCGCGCACCAGGGACTCCACGAGGAAGCGCCCCATGTGATCGTCCCCGACCCGGCTCAACATCGCCGACTTGAGCCCCAGCCGCGCCGTGCCAAAGGCAATATTGGCGGAAGAACCGCCCAGGTACTTGGCGAAACTGGCGACATCTTCCAGCCGCGCCCCGACTTGCTGCGCATAAAGATCGACGCCCAGGCGCCCAAGACAAATCAGATCCAATTGACGCCCACTGGCAAAACGAGTCTGGCCCATGCTGGCTCCTGTTATTTTTATCTGCCCGCGCCTGCCGTCGTGGCGGCGACGCGCTTGGTGGATGCAGACTAGGACGTCCGGCGCCAGCAATCAATATTTATTCTATAAATATTTTATGTGGAATATATTTTCCATTAAGATATTTTTTGCCACCTTCCCTGTAGACTTGCGCCCATTGACCTATTGTCAGGGGCGACGTGCCCGTCACCTGCCCTGATAAGAACACGCCAGAAGGATTGCCTATGTCCCGCACCGATCAGCAGGCTCGCGCCGAGACCGACGTTACCGAAGCTCTCGCCAGCCCTCCGATCAATGCCGAGCGTCTGTTGCAGTTGATCACCGATGAATACGAAAGCCTGCCCCGCCAGCTCAAGCGCATCGCCAGCTACATGAGCCAGCAGAGCGATCGGATCATGGTCGATCGCATCAGCGATATTGCCCGGGAATGCGAAGTCCATCCTTCGGCCATCGTGCGGTTTTCCCAGCGCTTTGGTTTCAGCGGCTTCAGCGAGATGCAGGCACTGTTTCGCGAGGCGTATACCCACAAGACCACGCCGGTGCAGAACTACCAGCAGCGCATCCGCAGCATGATTGCCAACAAGTCGCAGAAAGCCAGCGGCGGCGACCTGGCCCGCGAATGCGTGAATGCCACGCTGTCGGGCATCGAGCGCCTGGGCCTGGAACTGGACGACGCCGCCTTCGAGAAAGCCGTGGACCTGGTGGTCAACGCCGACAATATCTACGTGGTCGGCGTGCGCCGCTCCTTTGCGGTGGCCGACTACCTGGTCTACAACCTGCAACACACCAACAAGCGCATCCACCTGGTCTCGGGCCTGGGCGGCAGCTACCGCGAGCAGATGCGCAGCGTGCGTGCCAATGACCTGGTGATCGCCATCAGCTTCACGCCCTACGGCAAGGAAACCCAGCACTGCCTGCGTATCGCCCAGCACCACCAGGCCAAGACGCTGATCATCACCGACAGCAACCTGTCACCGCTGGCCAAGCGCGCCAACACGGTGTTGCTGGTCAATGAAGGCTCGTCGTTCGCGTTCCGCTCGCTGAGTGCCACGTTGTGCCTGTGCCAGGCGCTGTTTATTGCCGTGGCGTACCGGCTGGAATTAAAGGTCGATGAGATTCACGAACAGGTGGGGTTCGACGACTAAAAAGGCCTGCTCCCACATGTTGACCGAGGCAGCCCCAAGAATGGCCTACATGAATTTTCTTTTAGAAACCTCGCTAGCATTTCTTGGCAAAATGCCTCACTCCCGTGTAACCAGGTAGCCCCCCATGCCCCGTATTTTGACCATCGAAGACGACGCCGTGACGGCCCGCGAAATCGTCGCCGAGCTGAGCAGCCATGGACTGGAGGTGGACTGGGTCGACAACGGCCGCGAAGGCCTGACACGGGCGGTCAGTGGCGATTACGACCTGATCACCCTCGACCGTATGCTCCCGGAGCTCGATGGCCTGGCCATTGTCACCACCTTGCGCACCCTTGGCGTGTCGACGCCGATCCTGATGATCAGCGCCCTCTCCGACGTGGATGAACGGGTGCGCGGCCTGCGCGCCGGAGGCGACGATTACCTGACCAAACCCTTTGCTTCCGACGAGATGGCCGCCCGGGTCGAGGTGCTGCTGCGCCGCAACAACGCGGCCAAGGCCGCGCAAACCGCACTGCGCGTGGCCGACCTGGAACTGAACCTGATCAGCCGCGAAGCCAGCCGCGCCGACCAGCCGCTGAGCCTGCTGCCCACCGAGTACAAGCTGCTGGAGTTCTTGATGCGCAACACCGGGCAAATCCTCTCGCGGATGATGATCTTCGAGGAAGTGTGGGGTTATCACTTCGACCCGGGCACCAACCTGATCGACGTGCACATTGGCCGCCTGCGCAAGAAAATCGACCCCCCGGGCCTGACGCCGCTGATCCGCACGGTACGAGGCTCGGGCTATGTCATTGCTGAACCCGTCTAACGGCTGGCGCTCGTCCAGCAGCCGCCTGCTGGCGCTGTACAGCTCGCTGTTCGTGGCCTGGAGCTGCATCCTCATGGGGGTGCTGTATTACGAGGTCTCGGCTTACCTGGGCGACCTGTCGCGCCACTCGCTGATGCAGCGCCAGCACCTGTTCCAACACTTCGAGGGCACGCAACTGGATGAGGCCCTGGCCACCAGCATGACCTTCGATATGAAGGGCATTGATGCCTATGGCCTGTTCGACGGACAACAACGGCCCCTTAGCGGCCCGCTCCAGCAGATCCCCGCAGGCTTGCCCCTGGACGGGCGTATCCATGCCCTGGCCAACTGCATCGAATCGGATGACCCGACACTGCCCCGGGGCAGTTGCGACGCGGTGGCGACCCACACCCAGGATGGCCGCTGGCTGGTGCTGGTGCGCGACAACGGCTCGTTGCTGGGCGTGACCCGGATCATCCTGCAAGCCCTGTTCTGGGCCATTTCCCTGACCATCCTCCCCGGCGTCGCCGGCTGGCACCTGCTGCGTCGGCGCCCGCTGCGGCGGATTCGCGGGATCCAGGCCAGTGCCGAGGCCATCGTCGCCGGCGACCTGACCCACCGCCTGCCGCTGTCCAACCGCCGCGACGAACTGGACATGCTGGCGGCCATCGTCAATGCCATGCTGGAGCGCATCGAAAAACTGATGAACGAGGTCAAGGGCGTGTGCGACAACATTGCCCACGACCTGCGTACCCCCCTGACCCGCTTGCGCGCGCAGTTGTACCGGATCAAGCAACAGGCCGATGAGGATTCGCCCCTGGCCTGGCAACTGGATGCAGTGATCAGCGAGACCGACACGCTGATGGCGCGTTTTCGTGGCTTGCTGCGCATTTCCGAACTGGAGGACCGCCAGCGGCGCGCAGGCTTCCGGGTTTTCGCCCCCCTGCCCTTGCTCCAGGAACTCCATGACGTCTACCTGCCCTTGGCAGAAGAAGGCCAGATGACGCTGCTGTTGCAAGTTCCCGCAGCCTTGCCGCCGATTACCGGCGACCGCGCGCTGCTATTCGAGGCCCTGGCCAACCTGCTGAGCAATGCGCTCAAGTTCACCCCGCCGGGCGGCGAAGTGATTCTGCGCGGGATCGACCAGGCTGGCAGCACGCGCATCGACGTCCTGGACTCGGGCCCGGGGATTCCAGAGGCGGAACGGGCTGCGGTGTTCCAGCGCTTTTACCGGGTCGAGGGCGGTCAGCAGCAGGGCAGCTTTGGCCTGGGCCTGTCGATTGTGGCGGCGATCATCAACCTGCATGGCTTCCGCCTGGAAGTCGGCAGCAGCGAGCGTGGGGGCGCGCGGTTGACCCTGGAGTGCCGCCCACAGCCCCCACTGTAGGAGCCGGCTTGCCGGCGATAGCGGCGGATCAGGCCGGGAAGTTTTTGCGCAGGGCCTCGACGCCGCCGGTGTAAACGCCGCTGAACAGCTCTTCCACCTCGGCATCCGTCACCCCGGCAATCGGAGTGAACACACCCGACCAGGTGACTTTGGCCGAGTGCTCACCCAGCGCTTCAACCTGCAAGGTCGCCAGATACGCACTGACCGGGAACGGCGATTCGCTGATGGTGTACGTGTAGGTGCGCGCAACGTTATCGAAGGTCTGCAAATGCTCGACCACCACCGCGCCATCCACGGTTTGCAGGTGACGCACACGCCCGCCTTCGCCCGGCTCGCTCTTGGCAATCAGCGGCAACCAATCGGGCAACGAGTTGAACCCGCCGACCAGTTGCCAGACTTGATCGGCCGAGACCGGGATTTCAATGACAGCAGATGCTTTGGCCACAAACAGACTCCACAACGATTGGAAAAGGTAGGTCAGCTTACGCCGGCGGCAAGGTGAGCAGAGTTACCTTCTGATCAAAAGATCGGAAATTTCCCACTTTCCCCAGGCTCGTCAAGCGTTTGACCAAAGTTGGTACAGCTTATGCAAACGTTTGCGTCACGAACTTGGCCACCGATTGCCTGCATGTTCGTCCGTCTCCGGGCCACCGGCTCAACACCGCACACGAACAAGGATTTTCCATGCCATTGACCTCCAGGCGCCCCACCCCGCTGACCACCTTGGGTGTTTCCTTAATGCTGGCTGCCGTTACGGGAGTACTCAGTACTCCCACCCGGGCCGAGAAAAAACCGCTTGATGAATCAGCCCAGGGCGAGGCCCTGAGCGCCGAGGCCAGCCCGGCGAAAAAGGGCGTGTACCTGTCGGACTGGTTCAACCAGGACCTGACGATCATTGGCAGCAAAGACATCAGCTTCGGGCCCAGGCCGACCGATGATATCTATCTGGAATACGAGTATTTCGGCCGTAAAGGCCCATTCGAGCTATATGGCTATATCGACGTGCCGAAGATCTTCGGCATCGGCAACAGCAACGACAAGGGCGTGTGGGACCGCGGCTCACCGGTGTTCATGGAACATGAGCCACGGATCTCCATCGACTACCTGGCCGGACGCAGCCTGGCGGTTGGGCCGTTCAAGGAATGGTATGTGGCCTTCGACTGGATCTACGACCATGGCAGCAATAGCGCCAACCGGGCCAATACCTTGTACAGCGGCCTGGGCACGGATATCGACACCCGCTCGCGGGTCATTCTGTCGGCCAACTTCTATGGGCGATACCAGTGGGAGAACTACGGCGCGAGCAACGAATACTCCTGGGACGGCTACCGTGCACAGATGAAATACATCGTGCCCCTTGGCCAGTTCGACAATGGTGCATCGCTGACCTACATCGGCTTTACCAACTATGACTTTGGCTCGGACCTGCACAAGGACAACCCGGCACGCACCGCCAACTCCCTGGTGGCCACCAACGTCTTGCTGTATGCCTTTACCCACCTGCGCTTCACCCTGGTGGGGCGTTACTTCCACAACGGTGGCAACTGGCAGGACGGCAGTGAGCTGAACTTCGGCGATGGCAACTTCCGTGCCCGGTCCAATGGCTGGGGTTATTACGCGGGCGTGGGGTATCAGTTCTAGCCCGTGCTCAATCCGCCTGGCGCGTGCTGCTGCGATACATGAACACCAGCGCCAACGCCAGACACAGCATCGCCAACACCCGGCTGCCGGACAGTTCGATGGCCGTGTTGCCCAGCCAGCCGAAGCTGTCGATCAACAGGCCCATGGCCAATTGGCCGACGATCACCGCCACCGTCGCTACCGCCGTGCCCACGATGGGCACGGCACCGACCATCACTAGCATGTAGACCACGCCGAACAATGCCCCGGTCAGTTGCCACTTGGGCACCTCAAGCAAGCTCACGGCCTGGGCCGGCTCGAAAAACAGAATCAGCAGGCCGGTCACCAGCATGCCCACCACGAACGTGACCAGGCTGCTGCGCAGCACCCCCACGGTTTGCCCCAGGCGCCCATTGATTGCCGCTTGCACACTCAACACCGCGCCAGCGGCAACCACCAGCACCAACAATAGAATCAGATTCATCGCCTTAACCCCGCGCAATCAGAACAAGAGCCACCCCAATCAACAGCAGCGCAAGCCAGCGTTCGCCATTGACCCGCTTGCGGGGGCTGCCGAACCAGCCGAAATGGTCAATCAGCACGCTCTTGCCCACTTGCCCGGAAAGGATCGCGATCATGGTCATGGCAATGCCGATCCGGGGCGTGGCCAGGATCAGCACCACCACATACGTGGGGCCCAGGAAACCGCCGATCAGTTGCCAGCGCGGCAGTGCGTTGAGGGCCGGGCCTTTTTGCGGGCCGCTGAACAGCAGCAACAGCAGCAGGATGGGCGTCCCCACCCCAAAGATGCTCAAGGTGGCCCATAAATGCCCCACCTGGGCCCCCAGCGGCCCCAACAGGCCAGCCTCCACCGACAGGCCCATGCCGGCCAGGATCACCAGCGGCAACAGCAGCAGCCCCAGCCGGTTCTGCGGGCGGGCCTGGGCCGTAGTCTCAAGAGAAGAAGTTTGCATACATCACCTACACGTCAGAGAAGCACAATGACGCGCATTATCCGGTGACAAATCTGTGCGATAAATGGGAGCATGCCGACAACACTTTTGCGTATTACGCACAGCACGGAGCGGTCATGCAGGGCTTCAACGAGTTGAATTTCAAGGCGCTACGCCTGTTTGTCGCGGTGCTGGACCACGGCAGCTTCTCCGAAGTCGCACGCCGCGAAGGCCTGGCGCCCTCTTCCATTTCCCGACAGATCCAATTGATGGAACAGGCCCTGAGCCAGCAATTGCTCTATCGGCATACCCGGGCGATCAGCCCCACGGAAGCCGGGCGTTTGCTCGGGCATCATGCGCGCCTGATGCTACAACAGCTGGAAGAAGCCGGGCAGGCCCTACAAGAACAGGAAAGCGAGCCCAGCGGCCTGGTGCGCATCAATGCGCCCATGGTGTTCGGCCAGCGGCACCTGTCGCCCTGGGTGGCCGAGTTGTGCCAGCGTTATCCCAGGCTGCAACTGGATATCCAGCAGACCGACACCTACATCGACCCCCTGCAAGAAGGCGCCGACCTGTTGTTCCGTATCGGTGTGCTCAACGATTCCGGGATGCAGGCGCGCATTTTCGCGCCCCAGCGCTACCGGATCGCCGCCAGCCCCGACTACCTGGCGCGCTTCGGCACGCCGCGCCATCCCGATGAACTGCGCCATCACCAATGCCTGGCGTACAAGGGGGTGAATGGCCAGCAACGCTGGTACTTCCGTCGCGAACCAGACGACTGGACGCCCTACTCGGTCAAGGGCCCGCTCACCGGCAACCACGCCGACACCCTGGCGCGCGCCGCCGAACAAGGCCTGGGACTGGTAGTGTTCCCCTCCTGGCTGATCGGCGACAGCCTGCGCGCCGGGCGCTTGCAGGCGGTGCTGACCGACTATGAAGTGGCCACCACCCTGGAGCCGCAGCAGATTGCCGCGTTATGGCCCGGCAGCCGGCGCTTGTCGGTGAAGGTGCGCACGGTCATCGACTTTTTTGTCGAACGCTTCGGCAGCGTGCCCTACTGGGACCGCTGACTCAAAACAGCCACTGGCCGATCAACCAGGCATTGGCGCCGCTGATCACCGTAAACAGGCTCCAGGCCAGGATCCTGGTGGGCAGGCGATTGACGAACGGCCCCATCAGTTGCCGATCGCCGGTCATGCGGATCAGCGGGTACAGGGCAAAGGGCAACTGCAGGCTAAGCACCACCTGGCTGAGGATCAGCAGCTTGCCAATGGCATCGTCCCCCATCAACCACACCCCGAGGAACGCCGGGATCAGCGCCAGGCCACGGGTGATCAGGCGGCGTTGCCAGCAGGGAAGGCGCAGGTTGAGGTAGCCCTCCATGATCACTTGGCCGGCGATGGTGCCGGTGAAGGTCGAGCTTTGCCCGGACGCCAGCAAGGCAATGCCGAACAGGATACTGGCGAAGGCGCCGCCCACCAGCGGGTCCAGCAGGTGGTAGGCGTCCTGGATTTCCACGACCTCGCTATGCCCGGTCTGGTGGAATGCCGCAGCGGCCAGCACCAGGATCGCCGAGTTGACCAGCAAGGCCAGGGCCAGGGAGCCGATGGTGTCGATACGCGCCAGCCTGACCGCGTCCTGGCGGCTGGCCAGGTCCTTGCCAAACAGGCGGGTCTGCACGATGGAGGTGTGCAGGTACAGGTTATGGGGCATCACGGTGGCCCCGAGGATGCCGATGGCCAGGTACAGCGGCGCGGCGTCGCTGATTGCCGAGAGAGATGGCGTAAAACCACGCAAAACGTCCGGCCAATAAGGCTTGATCAACACCAGCTCGACAAAGAAACACACCCCGATGGTCGCCACCAGCGCCAGCATGATCGCTTCCAGGCGCCGGAAGCCACGGTTTTGCAGGGCCAGGATCAGCAGTGTGTCAAACGCGGTGATGACAATGCCGGTGGTCAGCGATACCCCCAGCAACAGGTGGAACGCCAGGGCACAGCCGAGCACTTCGGCCAGGTCGGTGGCGATGATCGAGATTTCCGCCAGCACCCATTGCGTGCGCGCTGAACGCCGGCTGTAGCGTTCGCGGCACAACTGCGCCAGGTCCTTGCCGGTGGCGATGCCCAGCCGCGAACACAGGCACTGCACCGCCATCCCCGCCAGGCTGGCGAGCAACACCACGAACAACAGGTTGTAGCCATAGCGCGACCCGGCCTCGATGGCCGTGGCCCAGTTGCCGGGGTCCATGTAGCCGATGGAAATCAGCAGGCCGGGGCCGGCAAACTGCAGCACCCGTTTGAAAAACGGTGCACGGGGATCGACGGGGATGGTGCCCGCCACTTCCGGTGGGCAGAACGGTGCGGTAGCAATTTTCGGCAGGCTGAATTTCACGCGGGGTACCAGGCAGACACACAGGACAAGCCCGCAGCTTAGCAGTCAGGCGAGACCGTGCGCATCAGCGTTTCACGGGGCAGATCGAACGCCTCGACCACCTGCACCACCAGGTCCATTTCCTGATTCAGCGCCTCGCGTTCCATGCGCTGGCGAATCACCCCCAGCACCAGCACCGCCAGGGTCGTGATGGAATACGCCGGCCCGGAAAACGCGCGCACCCCGCTCACCAGCAGCATCGCCGCCGCCAACGCCTGCCCCACCACCGGAATCGCCGTGGCCGCGCCGCGCCGCACGATAAACCCGGTCAACCCGGCCAGCGCTGTACCGCTCAAGGCAGTGGTGGCCGAACGGCCGACATCGAAACGGTGGAAAAACCCCTGCTCCTTTTGCGCCGCCGCCCGCAGTTCAGCCTCGAACACCTGGCGGTCGGCCAGGCTGAGCTTGTCCTTGTACTGCTCGATCAGGGTCTCGGCGACCCGCTCCTCCAGGCTCACCAGGGCCACGCTGTCGATGGGCTGGTCAAACTTGATGCCGACGCGCAGGGCCACGTCCTGGGCCAATTGGCGATAACTCACACCGTGCCCACGGGCCAGGTTCATAAAGCTGTCACCGCCCATGCGCTGCAGCTCGATAGCCAGTTTCAGTGGGTCGCGCACCTCGCCATCGATGGCCGCACTGTGCTTGGCAGCCATCAGCTCGGCGAGAAACTGCAACTCTGGCGCCCGTGCCTGGAGCAGCACCGGGAACAGGTCCACATCCTCTTGGGCAAAGCGCACCTCGGCACTGCGCGGGTCCACCCGGATCATGCCCCGGCGCTCGTGCAGCAAGTCGGTGTACTGCACCACCGTCTTCAACTGCGGCCAGTAGGCCGCGTGGTCGAAGGTGACCAGGTGCACATTGGTCACTTTGCCCTTGAGGGATGGAGTCAGGGGAATGGCATAGCGGCCGATGCAGCGCTCGGCATCCGGCTTGAGCGCCAGGGCCCAGTCCTTGCTGGAATGGCAATTGATCACCCGCCCCTTGAGCGGCGCCACCACCTGCTCCCAGGGGCTGGACGTGCATATCGCGCCGCCCATCAACAACAGGTGGTTGAGGGGCAGTTCCCGGGCCAGTTCCGGGCTGGCCAGCAGGCTCTTGACCAGCAGGCGAGCGCCCAGGGAATGGCCGACCAGGTTGATCTGGCGCACCTCGATCGATTCGCGGTGCAGGTAGTTGGCCAGTTCTGCCAACAGTGTCCTGGCCACCTCGTCGACCCGCGCCTCGACACTTTTGTAGTGATCAAGAAAATAGCCCACCGCCTTGCCCAGGCCCACGGTCGCCGCGCCCAGGGTGCCGCCGCCGAGCATCGAGGCGATGATGTCCTTGAAGGGGGCGAACAGGTTTTCCAGGAAATGCCCGGCCGGCCAGAACAGCATCAGGTTGGTCGAACCTTCGATATCCGCCAGTTGCGCCTGGAAACTGGCCAGTTGCTGCGGGTTGAAAAACGCAGAATAGCCATGGACATAGAGATTGAGCACCTGCCCCTGGGGCTCGCCGCACAGCACGAACGTGGGCTTGCGGGTGCGGTGCATTTCATCCCACTGGTGTTGCATGAGGCGCTGGCTCCTGGTGAAAACGCAGAGCGATAGTAACAAGAATTGGCGCAGGGCCTGCCCCTGTAAAAGACGTCAGGTGGCGAAGTTCTCGATCTTGACCTGCCCGTCCGGGAACGTCGCCACAATCTCCAACTCCCCACCCATTGCACGGATGTAGTTGCGCAAGGTGCTGATGTACATATCGGTACGACGCTCCATCTTGGAAACCGCTGCCTGGTTGATATTCAGGGCCTTGGCCAGGCTCTCCTGGCTCATCTGTTGCGCTTTGCGCAGCTCGTGCAACGGCATTTCCTTGAGGTGCTGCCGCAAGATCCGCTCGGCATCGGCACGGGCCTCGGGGGTCATGCGCGCCTGCAGGTCAGCAAATTTCTTAGCCATGATTCAGGCCCTCCTTAAGCAATGTTTCCAAGTGTTCGTCATACAGCTTTTCGGCAATCGGAATATGGTCTGCATACCAGCGGTTACGCCCGTTTTTTTCACCACCGGTCAGCAGCAGCGCACATCTGCGCGGATCAAATACATACAGCACCCGATAAGGTCGCCCGGCGTGCTGGATCCGTAGTTCCCGCAGGCTGCCATGTCGGGAGTTCTTGATATCGCTGCTGTGTGGAAAGCCCAGGGCTGGCCCCAAAAGGCCCAGTAAATCTACAGTCGCCGAGACAGAAGACTGCTCCTTTGCATCCAGCCCAAACCACCAATTGCCGAATTCATCCGTGTACTCAATTTCCCACTTCATGTAAATATTCCATCCATGGAATATAAACTCAAGGGCATAACTTTAGGACTTTCTACACGCGCCCGACACCTAGCTTTTAATTCAAAAAAAAACCGCCCTCACCGAACTCATTGAAATAAACGGTATTAAAACTTTCGCGAGCGCCCTGTAGGATTTATACGACATCCAACAGGCACTGGCACAAAGCGCTGTGCCCTGGCAAAAATTCAGATTCAGCAACATAAAAGCGCGTTCTAATGGCGCCCTATCGATTCGCCTCAAAGATCCTGGAGTAAGCGATGCCCCATGAAGGCAACCTGTTACAAGCGGCCGTAGTGTTCCTGTTGGCCGCCGTACTGACCGTGCCCCTGGCCAAGCACCTGAAACTGGGCGCGGTGTTGGGCTATCTGTTCGCCGGCGTGATCATCGGCCCTTCGGCACTGGGGCTGATAGGCAACCCGCAAAGCGTCGCGCAGTTCTCCGAGCTGGGGGTGGTGTTGTTGCTGTTTATCATCGGCCTGGAACTGTCGCCCAAGCGCCTGTGGGTGATGCGCAAGGCGGTGTTTGGCGTGGGCCTGGCGCAAGTGCTGCTGACCGCCATGGTGATGGGGGCGGTGGCGCTCTGGGCGTTTGGCCAGTCATGGAACAGCGCGATTGTGCTGGGCCTGGGCCTGGCGTTGTCCTCCACGGCCTTTGGCCTGCAAAGCCTGGCCGAACGCAAGGAGCTGAACAGCCCCCACGGGCGTCTGGCCTTTGCGATCCTATTGTTCCAGGACATCGCGGCGATCCCGTTGATCGCCATGGTGCCGCTGCTGGCCGGCGGCGACCACACCACCACCGCCGCCCAGGACCTGAACCACGGGTTACAGGTATTGGGCAGCATCGCCGTGGTGATTATCGGCGGCCGCTACCTGTTGCGCCCGGTGTTTCGCATCGTGGCCAAGACCGGCCTGCGTGAAGTGTCCACCGCCACCGCGCTGCTGGTGGTGATCGGCACCGCCTGGCTGATGGAACTGGTGGGCGTGTCCATGGCCCTTGGCGCGTTCCTCGCCGGCCTGCTGCTGGCCGACTCGGAATACCGCCACGAGCTGGAATCACAGATCGAGCCGTTCAAGGGCCTGCTGCTGGGGTTGTTCTTTATCAGCGTGGGCATGGGCGCCAATATCAGCCTGTTGTTCAGCACGCCCTTTGTGGTGCTGGGCCTGACCCTGCTGCTGATCGGCATCAAGTTGCCGCTGCTGTATGCGGTCGGGCAGATGGTCGGTGAGCTGAACCGCGAAAGCGCAGTCCGCCTGGGCGTGGTCCTGGCGGCCGGTGGTGAATTTGCCTTCGTGGTGTTCAAGATCGGCCGCGACCAGGGCTTGTTCGCCCCGCACCTGTACGATGTGCTGGTGTTGACCATCACCCTGTCCATGGCCCTTACCCCGTTGCTGTTACTGCTGTGCCCGAAGCTGTTCCGGCCCAAGGCCAAGCCGGTGGAAGTGCCGGAAGAATACCGTGCGATCGAGAGCGATGCGCCACGGGTGGTGATCGCCGGCATGGGCCGGATGGGGCAGATTGTGGCGCGGATCCTGCGGGCGCAGAATATTTCGTTTATCGCCCTCGACACGTCGGTGGAAACCATCGAGCTGACCCGCAGTTTTGGTGGTATGCCGGTGTTTTACGGTGATCCCCAGCGCCCAGAGATCCTGCACGCGGCCAAGGTCGACCAGGCCGAGTACGTCGTGATCGCCATGGATGATCCCGAAATCAACATCAAGACCGCCGAGCTGGTGCGCAACCTCTACCCACACATGAAAATCATCGCCCGTGCCCGTAACCGCCAGCATGTGCATCGCCTGGTGGACCTGGACGCGTCACCGGTGCGCGAAACCTTCTATTCCAGCCTGGAAATGAGCCGCCGTACCCTGGTCGGCCTGGGGCTGAGCGAGACCCAGGCCGATGCGCGGATCAACCGTTTCAAGCACCACGACCTGCAACTGCTGGCCGCGCAGCACGCGGTGTACGACGACGCGGCCAAGGTGATGCAGTCGGCCCAGGAATCGCGCGCAGAGCTAGCGCGGTTGTTTGAAATGGACCGTCTTGAGGAGGAGTCGGGGAAGGTTTGAGGATGGATCCGAACGAAATTGCGAATTTTCTGACAGAATACAGCGCAATTTCGTTCATCCATTGGAAGACCTCATGCTCACCCTCAGCCAAACCGCCGCCCGCCTGGCCCTGGCGCTGACTGTCAGCCTGGGCGCCAGCCCACTGTTCGCGGCCACCAAGCCGGCCGCGGCGGCGCCGGACGACTTCCAGATCGTCTCGACCCTGGACGGCAAGTTCACCTTCACCCTGCCCAAGGGCTATGTCGCCGACGCCCTGCCCGCCGGCGCGCAAGCCCAGGGCACTGCTGGCGCCAACGGCACGATGTATATCAACCAGGCATCAAAAAGCGTGGTGGTCGTGGCCCAGACCCTGCGCAATGACGGGATCGACCTGCAAGACAACGAACCGCTGTTTCTCGATAGCGCGGTTGAAGGCTTCCTCAAGGACGTAGGCACCAGCCTGCCGGACTACAAGAAACTGGCGCAGAAGAAACTGCTGATCAAGGGCGTGGGCCTGCGCCAGGTTGATGGCACCGCCAGCATGGGCGGTGGCAAGACCTTGAACTCGACCTTCCTTGCCGGCGCAGGCAACCGCTTGCTGGTGATCCAGGCCATTTCCCGGGCCGAGGATGTGACGGGGCATGGGCTGCTGGTCAGGCAGATTACCAGCGGCAAGTGACATTCCCCTAAGCACCAAAAATCCAATGTGGGAGCGGCTTGTCGGGTCGCCGCCTCGCCGCGATGGCGGTGGATCTGTTGATACATAATTGACTGACACACCGAGGTGCCTGCATCGCAGGCAAGCCAGCTCCCACACAAGCCCCACATTTTTTAATGCATTCCCCCCCTACGGCTTGCGTAGCAGGTAGGTATCCATGATCCAGCCATTGGCCTGGCGCGCGGCCTTGCGTACACGCTCGATCTCGTCGGCCACCTCGGCCACCTTGCCGCTGATCAGGATTTCATCCGGCGTGCCCAGGTACGCGCCCCAGTAGATTTCCAGGTCCTGGTCCGCAACGCTGCGGTAGGAGTCCTCGGCATCGAGCATCACCACCAGGGTATCGGCATCGCTGGCCTGCCCCGCCGCGAGCCGCCGCCCGGTGGTGATCTCGATCGAACGGCCGATGCGGTTCAGCGGCACTTTATGCTGGGCCGCCAGGGCCTGGACGCTGGTAATCCCGGGGATGACGTCAAACTCAAAGGCACAGCGCCCATCGGCCAGGATCGCCTGCAGGATACGGATGGTGCTGTCGTACAACGCCGGATCACCCCAGGCCAGGAAGGCCCCCACTTCACCGTCAGCCATGTGTTCGTTGATCATGCGCTCGAAGGTCTGTTGCTTGTCGCGGTTCAGATCCTGCACCGCCGTGGTGTAGTCGATCTCGCCGCGCACACGCTCGGGGCAGTCGGCTTCGACAAAGCGGTAGGCGTGCCCGGCGTCGATATAGGTCTGGCAGATTTCCCGGCGCAGGTCGATCAGCTTGTCCTTGCTCTGGCCCTTGTCCATCAGGAAAAACACGTCGGTGCGGTTCAGCGCCTTCACCGCCTGCATCGTGATGTAGTCGGGGTTGCCGGCGCCAATGCCGATGATCAGGATCTTTTTCATGAAAGGGTTCTCAGTGCGGGGCTGCGATTTTGCCATGTTCGCGCCGCTCAGGTCTCGCGCGTTTCCAGGCGCAGGCGCCACACGCCGTTGAAACGCAGCTCAGTGGCGGACAACGGCTCCACATCAATCCGGTTGAACATCGCCAGCGGGCCCTGCATGGCGTACAGCAACGCGGCACGGATCACAAAAGGGTGGGTCACCGCCAGGACATGGCCCGGGGTCTGTTCCAGGGACCGCAGCCACTGCCCTACCCGCTCGCACAGTTGCTCAACGGACTCACCTCCATGGGGGGCCGCCGTGGTATCCGTCAGCCAGGCCTGCAAGGCGTCGGGCTCGGCAAGTTGCACCTCATCGAGGCCCTGCCCGCGCCACCGCCCCAAATCACAGTCGCGCAGGGCCTCTTCCACCTGCGGGGATTCGGCAAAAAACATGGCTGTTTGCCAGGTTCGGACCTCGGGGCCGCAGAGCACACGAGGGGCACGCTTGAAGCGGCCGGCCAATGACAACGCCGGCAACTGCCACACGCTTTCCAAGGGCTCGTCCAACGCGAAACGCGCACGTTTTTGAGCAGGTGTGCGGGCATGGCACATAAGGGTCAAACGAGTGGCCTGCATCGAAAACCGCCCCGATTTCAAGGTAAGACCGACATCCTGACACAGGAGCACCAAGGCTTGTAGGAACACGGAAAGCCTACGAACGGCGGGAACGGATGCCGGACAGAAAGCCACCCAACATCAGACTTCACCGACAACGTTGCGAGCCCCTTGTTGAACCATTGCCTGAAGGAATAATCATGAAAGTCGCCAACCCCCGACCCACTCTGCCCGCCATGCCCAGCCCCCCAGGCTTGAACCCCTCACCCGAGCCTGCCGTTCAACAAGGATTACCCCTGCGACTGCCCCCGCCCAGAGACCGGGGCGCCGGAAAAACCTACGCACAACGCCTCGACGAAGCCCTGTTTCCTCCCGCAGCCTCGCCATCAGGCTCCCCCTTGGGCGCACAGGACAACCTGGCACGCTCACGACGCAGCCCTTCGCTGAATGTCATTACCCTGAACGCCCAGGCAAAAGCCGAACATACGGTCAGAGTGGCCGACAGTGAGCTGTCGGCGCAGTTCGCCGCCACCTTGATGAACCAGGTCATCTCACTTGATTCAGGTGCTCAAGACAGCCCGGACACCCGGTTGGTCTACAACATCCCGCCCGATTCCACCTTCGCAAAAGCCTGGGCGCGGCTCACCCAGGCCCTCAAGGATGAGCCTTTTGCAACCTTTGCCAAAAATAACAACATCGACACATCACATTTCAAACTGAACCCAAGGTCCGGGTGGCTGGAGTGCATGATCAATGGCCAGCCAGCCAACTTTACAACGTACACCCCCGGCTGGGACGCGGTGTCTGCAGCCGTCGTGGCCGCCGCGCGCAATCTGGCGCCCACCCTCGAATCACCGTTTGAATATGCCGGCGAAGACCGCGCATCGCTGAATATCGTGGGCGACTTCTACGGTGCCAGCTACTCGAATACCAGAACTGACATGCTCCGTTTTATCGGTCGCTTACAGCATGATCAGGGATTTCCTTGCGTAGCGTTCTCCAGGTCTCACCTGCCGCGTCATCACCTACCCGAACACCGGCACATCCAACAATTGCAACAGGATGCGATCGACACCCTCGCGGCGCAAATCACACAGGCGCAGGGTCAACACTTGCCTGCGCAACAAGTCAAAACCTCATCGCAGCTCATCGCCAAAGGCGATCTGGAACTGGCGAGGTGGTGCAGCACAGTCCTGACAGCCCGGCATACGGAAACCCGGCCCCCTGGAGAGGGCATCACCTCTGCCTTCGGGACGGTTCCAGAGTACTCGACCTTTGGACAGGTACGCATGGCCCTCGAAAACGCACTGGCCGAGCCTTCATTCTTGACCTTCGTGAAAAACAACAAGATTGATCTCTCAAGTATCAGCATTGCGCCACAAACCGGCGAACTGACCTGCCAGGTAATAGGGGCCAAAGGTGTCAAGGTCCAGAAGGTTTTCCGCATGACCGACGACTCAGGCTGGTCAGCCGTCAGCACCGACATCTGGGCGTCAGCCAAGAGCCTGGCCGCAGGCTCGACAGAGCAGGTGCGTCACCCCCGGTACAGCTGGATCAGTGTCAATGAGTTGTTGAATTTCTACGGGGAAAACCTGGCGACGGGGACGTTGCTGGAAACCCTCAAACGGTGCGCGGCACTCAACTACACCGGTTTCCCTGCCTTGAACGAGAACGCCCCAGCCCACAACGAACGCTCTAGCGCCGTCCGGGCGAAACGACGCGCGGTCATTGATCGCCTCGACAACAAAACCAGCCCCCGCGAAGCCACACCTGCCACGCCCCTTAACCCGACCACCGAGATAGCCAGTCGCCAGTTTGCCGGCGAGCCCGGCCTGCGCGCGGTCATGGCCCGACTGCTCACTGATGCCTTGAAGAGCGCATCGCCCGGGCTGGACTTCGATATCAACCACCTCGACTTTGCCCAGCCCGACCCGGACAAGCCTGGCCAGTTCAAGCGCACCCCCCTGATGGACCTGGCCCTGGATTACCTGACAGACGACGCTGTGCCAGACTTGCCCGCCGGCAGCAAGCTGGTCGATACCCGCCCTGATCTTATGGCCCATACCGGCAATACCCCGGACACGCCACTGCCCGTTGAAATGAACGATCTTCAAAGCGCTTTACGCGCCCTCCCAGGCCAAATGAACCCAGCCTTGGCAGCGGACGTGCCCAAGTACTGGGACCAGCCCGCCTTCAGCACACCCGCCTCTGGAGGTCTGCGCCCCTTTGCCGGCAGTCATCGGTCACTGATCAGTGACCTGCTGCGCGACAATGTGCGACTGGCCGGGCTCAAGCAACCGGGGCTCGATGAGCAGCAACGCGAAACCCTCGACCTGGTAGTGCGCTACCCCAATGGCTTGACGCGCCCAACCCCCACCGACAACAGCGAAGTGACAATCTTCGCCCTCGGCAGCCTTCCAGCGGCCAACCAAGGCGCAATCGAATCCACCTCGCCGAACCTGCTGATTCAGCGTCATATCGCCGAGCGTACGATTCTCCTGCTCTGCGAACCTAACGGCACAGTCACCCCGTATGACTCCTACGCAGCCTTCAACGCAGCACGCGAGCAAGAGCTCAACGCGCAATTCCCCGGGCAACGGCGCCTCAACACCTTGCGCAAAGTGGACGGCCATGCCTTCGATAACCAGGCCCAACCCCTTATCGATCAACGCCTGGATCACAGCCTTGCCAGTGCTGCGGCTTATCTCAACCTCAACACACTGGATCAGCCCCAACGCAAAATGCCAGCCTGGGTCAGTCAAGCCAGCGAGGCCGAGCGCTTTGTCTTACGTGGACTCAGCCTGGAACTGGCGAGTTTCACCCAGCGCAATAAAGGGCGGACCTACAACAGCGATATCCCGGATATCCGCCCCTTTGCCGAAAAGGCCTTCGGTCAATTGATGGTGTCGGGGCACCCGGCGAAAAACCTGGAAGTCGTGTTCAGGGTTCCCGTGGGCGGCAACTCCCCGGGTGGTGTGGTCAGTGGCAGCATCCATCGCGAACGCCTGAGCATGACCGATGTGCTCCTGAGAAACCTCTCGGGGCTGCCCAGCCGGGACGTGGAGGTCTATCTCAAACCGGGTAACACGCGGGTTCCCGAACTGGAAGTGGATGGCGAACTGCAGAAGCTGATCCAGAACATAGACGTGGGAAAAAATTACCCCGAGTTGCTCAAACGCGAACTGCTGGACGATCCCGCCAAAAAGGCCGAGCGCCAGTCTTTGTTTGCCCAGCAGATTCCGGTGGAACTGCAAATCAAGGCCCTGGAGTTGGCCGTTCAAAAACAATCGGGGTTCGACACCACAGGCTTGCGTTACGTCCAGGCAGCCGTCAATCCAGAACCCGGCACGAAGACCGTCGACGGCAAAGAAATCACCGTGCGACCGCTGGCATTCATCGCCGGGCCAGGCGCGACGCCCGACGTGGTCGACAACATGTACCTGATCGAGCCCGAAGACAGCACCAGCGGCCCGCACATTCTCTATCGCCCATTGATCGCCGACGCGCCGCTGCTGCAATTTCCGACCCGCCAGGCCTTGCTGGAGGCCATCCAGCAGCCAGGGCGTTTGCAAAAAGACATCCTGGCCTGGTTTCCCGACAGCTCGACCCGGGAATACTACAAGGCCTGGAGTTTCAAGGAGCCCTCCGCCCAGATCACCAGCCTGTTTGGCGTGGGTGACGGAGAAACCATTCCCGCCGCACCCACGCTGGCCGTAGGAAGCTACGCCGCTGCCGATGCGCTGAAGGCCAAACTGCAAACCGGGAGACTGATAAACCACCTGTACGACGCCAACGCCCAGGGCCTGATCAGCATGGCCGAACAACAATCTGTCTCCGATGCCGAAAGCCGCTGGGCAACGCTCAAGGAAGGCGGCTATCTGTTGCTCAACGCCGTACTGCCCGCCCTGCGCGGCCCGGGTGCCGCCATCGGTACGATGTTGCAGTTCCAGGGCCTTCTCAGCGACCTGCAAACGCTGGCGGACGATGACACGTCGAACAAAGAACCGGCCATGGCGGATCTGTTGCTCAACCTTGCGATGCTGGTGACCCATCGTCGAGCACGCCCCCTGCCCAGGCAGACCGACACACACCCGACCTCAGGGTTGGCCGAGACACCTCTGCGTGGTGGCCGCTACAACAGTATCGTAGAGGCGCCCAATGGCGAAAAGGTCCGACGCATGATCGTCATGAAGGGCAACATGAAAAAAATGCAACTGGTCAAAGGCAACCTTTTTACCTTTGAAGATGAATACAAAGGCAAACCCCGCCTCAACATCAACGCCCATGGCCGCGACCTCAGCTTCACGGAACAACTGCTGGGCAAGAGTTCAACCATCCTTTATGACGGCGCCGAGCATACCGCCGAACAACTGCATGCCCATCTGCTCGCCAAAGGCATCGACCCCAGCCAGTTCGACAACGTTCGCTTGCTTGTCTGTTACTCCGGCAATGGCTCCGAGAACTCCTTTGCCGCCGAGTTCCAGAGGTTGATCAAAAAGCCGGTGAAGGCCTTCGTGGGGACCGTGACAGTGACCCCCAGCCCCGAACTGGTCACCTCCGAATTTGAAACCGGCACCCAGATGCACGGACCGCAAAACGGACCGAAGCTGGTGAGTGACACCTACGCAGAATACGACAGTGTCGACACCGTCAAGGACCGCACGGGTATTTCCCTGATCCGCAACCCTCTGGAATACATTCTCTTCTCCTACTACCCCGTGTATTACCCGCCCCGCACGGGCGCTACAACGGCAAATCGCTGAGCACCCTCCAGCACGCGGCACTGGCCAATCGGTTCGTCGCATTGACGAACGGTCCTACGAATGTTCAGATGCGGCCCTGTTTCAGGTGCCGCATGCCGCCGTGCATGAGGTGAAACGGGAAACCGGTACGCTCGTTCGAGCAAGTCCGGTGCTGCCCCCGCAACGGTATTCGCGTGACCCCTTCGTTACACCACTGTGGCCAGAACGCCATGGGAAGGTGAAGGGTTCGATACGCGAGAGCCCGGAGACCGGCCTGGAATTTCTGTTTGGCATAATCCTGCGGTGGGCGGGCATGGGCCGGTGTCGGTGTGTGCCCGGCGCCTTCTCCTGCGTGCTTCTGCGAAGATACTTTCGAGAAGACTATGATTTTCCAACGTTCCTCTACCTCTGGCCCAACCCTGCTCCTGGGTTGCCTGTTCAGCCCGCTGCTGCTCGCCGATGACGCGGCCCTGGTGCTCCATCCGCAGACCGTTTCGGCGCCGTCGGTGGAATCCACCACCGTGGCCGAGATGGCCCAATACGGCAGCAAAGTGGCGATTGTCACCCGCGAACAGATTGAACGCGCCGGCCCCAGCGCCGATATCACGCGGGCGATGCAGATGTTTATCCCCGGTTTCTATGTCGCGCCCAAAAACGGCCCGTTCGACTACGGCACCTACTCCCTGCTGGGCGGGCGCAATGACGACACCCTGATCCTGCTCGACGGCGTACGCCTGAACAACCGCCTGTACGGTGGCCTGTACCTGGACACCCTGCCGGCCAACGCCGTGGAGCGCATCGAAGTGCTCAAGGGTGGCCAGAGCCTGTTGTTCGGGACCCAGGCGGTGGCGGGCGTGATCAATATCGTCACGCGCAGCCCGCAGACCCGCGAGGTGTCCGGCGAAACCAACCTGGGCGTCGATACCTTTGGCGGCACCACCGGCGATGCCCGGGCCGAGCGGGTTTTCACTAACGGCCTGGGCGACCTGGGCCTGCTGGCCTATGTCAGCCATAACGTGTCCGAGGGCTACCAGCCGTTTCGCAACCGCGACATGAGCCATGTCAGCGACAAGAAACGTTCCTACGAAGTCACCACCCTCGGCGCCAAGGCCATCCAGTCTATTGGCGATGACTCGCGCCTGGAGCTGTTCTACCAGTACTCCGACGCCAACCTGGACTTCGCCGGCGCCACCAACAACCGCAAGACCACCAACGACCGCGTGCAACAGATCGCCACCGCGACCTTCGAGCAACGCCTCAACGAGCGGCTGAGTTACTTCGTCAAGGGCCATATCAACGACTGGGACACGCGTTACTCGCGGGTCAACAACACCGCCGACGGCGGCACCCTGGTACGCAACCACAATGACTACTGGGGTTTTACCGACTGGGGCGTGCAGGCCGAAGGCAAGGCTGAGCTTGAAGGCGGGCATGTGCTGGTGTTCGGCTCCGACAACCAGTGGTTCAAGGGCCAGGACGATGTGCTGGTCATCGACAACAACCAGGCCGAGGCCCACGCCCTGTACAGCCAGTTGCGCCCGCAGATCGACGCCCTGCCCGACTGGCACCCGAGTATCGGCGTGCGCCACGAAACCATGAGCGGCGGCGACAGTGCCACGGTCGGCATGCTCACCTCGCTCTATGACCTCAACGCCAACTGGGCCCTGCGCGGCCAGTACGGCACCGCCTACAAGCTGCCGAATGCCGAGCAACTGTTTGTCAATGAGCCCGGCGACGAACTCGGCAACCGCAACCTCAAGCCGGAAAAAAGCCGCAACGCCGAGCTGGGCCTGGACTACAAGGGCCTGCTGGCCGACCGTGAGTTCAGTGCCAGCCTGACCCTGTTCAAGCGCACGATCACCGACCTGATCACCCTCGACGATATCCAGTGGGTCAACGGCCAGGGGCAGATCCAGATGCGCGGCTTCGAGGCCGACGCCAAGTGGGCGCTCAACGACCAGTGGAGCCTGCAGGCGGACATGACCCGCAACCTGACCGAGTCGCGCGCCGGCGTCACGATCAATGATGTGCCCAGTTTCTTCGCCCGTTCGCGGGTGGGTTTCGAGTCGCAGAACCGCCTGTGGGGCGCCGGCGCGGCCATCCGTTATATCCACGATGTGACCAGCTCGAAACGCATCGAGTACGGTCACTACTCGGTGGTGGACGCCGACGCCTACCGCTACCTCGACCACGCCCATCAACACCGCGTGAGCCTGCTGGTAGAGAACCTGTTCGACCGCGACTACGTCACCAGCCGCTCCAGCAATGTCGACAACCTGGGCCGCCCCTTCACCTCTGAGGTGCGTTACACGTATCGCTTCTGATGACTGAAATCACACACATCGACGGGGTGGACAGCCACCCCGACTGGTCCCGGATCCCCGAGCATGCCCGCCATGTGCTGCTGTGCACCGGCCCGCGCTGCACCCAGCGTGGCGCCTTGCAACTGTGGAAAACCCTGCGCCGACGCCTGCTGGAACACCAACACATCGAAGTACCCGGCGGTGTGCTGCTGACGCGCACCCATTGCCAGTTCCCCTGCAACCTGGGGCCGGTGCTCACGGTGTACCCGGAGCGCTGCTGGTATGGCGTGCGCAGCAAGGCCGATGCCGTGCGCCTGGTGGATGTGCACCTGGTGGGCGGCGACGTGGTCGAAGCACTGCTGATCCGGGAGCACCCGTGAAGCGCCTGGCAGGCTTGGCCATGGCCCTGCTGGGCAGTGCCTCGGCCCTGGCGGACGGCTATCGCAATTGCCAGCAGGATTGGCACCTGCCTACTGCGCCGCCGTCGCGCATCGTCGCCCTGAACCAGCACGCCGCCGACATGCTGCTGGCCCTGGGAGCCGGCCCGGCGCTGGTGGGCGTGGCGTACCTGGATGACAACGGCACCGCACACCAGCAGGGCCAGTATCAAGGCGTGCCGGTGATTGCCCCGCGCTACCCGGCCAGCGAAGTGTTGTATGGGCAAAAGCCGGACCTGGTGGTGGGCGGCTTTGCCACGGCCTTTGGCAATGGCATCACCTCGCGCACCGGGCTGGCCGGCAACGGTGTGGCCTCGTACCTGTTGGAGTCGGCGTGTGCCGGGCACTCCCTGGATTACTTCGGGCATATTCGCAATGACCTGCTGACCCTGGGCAACCTGCTGCATCAACCACAGCGGGCCCGCGACTTGATTGAGGCCCTGGACGCCGACCTGGCCAGCGCCCAGGCACTGGCCAAGCCGGCCAAGCCCTTGTCGGTGTTTTACCTCGACAGTGAAGTCAATGGCCTGGACAGCGAAGGACAACACGGTTTCGTCAGCGCCCTGCTGGCCGCTGCCGGAGCGCGCAACCTGTTGGCCGGGATCAATCAATACCGGGTCAGGGTCAGCAGCGAGACGTTATTGATGAGCGACCCGGATGTGATCCTGCTGGCCGACGCCCTGTGGTCCCCGGCCAGCCGCAAACGCCAGTTGCTGACCCACGACCCGGTGCTGTCGCGCCTGCGGGCAGTGCGGGAGAACCGCCTGATCGAGATCCCGTTTACCCATCTGGTGCCCACTGTCGACAGCGGCAAAGTGGCGCTGGACCTGGCGCATAAGCTCAACGCCCTGTAGGAGCGGGCTTGCCGTAATGCCGTTCAGTTAAGCGAACGCAATACTCAAAGCAGCGAAGATCAAATGTGGGAGCGGGCTTGCTCGCGAAGACGTCGGCCCAGCCAACATTGATGTTGACTGACCCACTGCTTTCGCGAGCAAGCCCGCTCCCACAGGCCAGGCCATTGCCTGACCAGCCCCAAGGGCATTGCACCGCAATGGGACTGAGCTAGACCGCCGGGCTGCGCGCCAGCTCCCGCAGCCATGGCAACACCCGCAAACCGCTGGCCGGTGACGGCGGGTCGATGATGTCCATGAAATGCTCCAGGGTGATGCTGTCGGGCGATCCCGGCAAACGGACCAGGGCCAGGGGCGCCAGGCAGGTCGGCGGCCCCAGGTCCTGGTCGTCATACACCAGCACATGGCGCACCTGCGGGTGTTGCTGCTGGAACGCCAGCGCGCCACCGCCGTTGGCGGCCAGGCCTGCATTGATGATCAACACGTCGAATGGCTGGGCAGGGATATCGGTCAGGATCAGCACTTCCTCGAAGGTCTGCACCGGGACAATCCGGTAGTAGCCCAGTTGGTTGAGCATTTTTTCGATGTGTAACCGTTGCAGGTGCTGTTCATCGGCAATCAGGATCGTCAGTGCTTTGGTTGGCATGGCAAGTCCCTGAGCAGGCAGCGCTCGTGGAAGGAAGGAGCGACCTACTCTTCCAGACATAATTCGACGAAAAAATCAGCGTAGTTCCCCCTACACGTAGGAGTTCTCCCAAACCCTCCCCGAGCCTCTCCCCTTATACCCGGTTGCAATAGTCCGTCAGGGCCTGATGCAATTGATCAATGGCCTCTTGCACACCGGCCACCGCCAAGCCCAACGCCCCCGGATCCTGCTGTTCACAGGCCGCCTCCAGTGCTTCGCAGTGGCTCACCAAGACCTGCGCCTCGACCAGGCGCGCCCCGCCCTTGGTCCTGTGGGCCAGGTCATGCAAGTGGGCGTAGTCGTTTTCTGCAAGCAAGGCCTGTAGTTGCGTGCGATCGGCGCTGAGGCTGTCGAGCAGTTGCGCCAACAACTCCTTGACGGCGTCAGTGTCAGAGCCGGTCAACTTCAATAAACGACTCAAGTCGAGCGCCGGGGCCGGGGCAGCCGTCACCAGCTCATTGACCGAAGGCATGGCCGTACGTGAGGCCAGCGCGGCATGCAGATCCTCAAGCCCGGTGGGTTTGAACAGGCAGCCGTCCATCCCCGCCGCCAGGCAACGCTCGGTTTCCTCCGGCTGGGCATTGGCGGTAAACCCCAGCAGCAGGCAGGGCGCCAAGCCACGGGCGCGCTCATCGGCACGAATGTCCCGGGCCAGGTCATAGCCGTTTTTCAGCGGCATATTGCAGTCGGTGATCACACCGTCAAAGCGCTCGGCCTGCCAGCATTCCAGGCCCTGCACCCCATCGTTGGCGGTGGTGATCCGGTGCCCGAGGAAACTCAGCTGCCGGGTCAGCAACTGACGATTGGCCGGGTAGTCGTCCACCACCAGGATATTCAATACATGGGCCGGCGGCGCCTCCAGGGCAACCGGTTCGGAATGCGCACTGGCCGAAGCGGCCACCGCCAATGGCAGTGTGACCTCGACCCGTGTGCCCTGCCCCAGCACGCTACTCAATTTCAGCTGGCCGCCCATCATTTCACACAGGCTGCGGCTGATCACCAGCCCCAGCCCCGAGCCACTGCGCGCCGACTGGTCAGTGTTACGCCCTTGAATAAACGGGTTGAACAGGCGCATCTGGTCCTCGACGCTGATCCCGACCCCGCTGTCCTCTATCACCAACCGCAGGCTCAGGTAGCCATTGGCAACGGCGGGCGATCCACTGGCACTCAAGCGCACATGGCCCTGGGCCGTAAACTTGATGGCATTGCTCAACAGGTTGGAGACCACCTGCTTGAAGCGCAGCGGATCGATCAAAACGTGACGATCGACCAGCGGGTCCAGGTCCACCTGCAAGACCAGGCCCTTGGTGCGCGCCAGCCCTCCGAAGATACGCACCACCGAGGCCAGCAGCTCGCGCAGGTTCGAGGGTTCCAGGGTCAGGGACAAGTGCCCAGACTCGATCCGGGCAATGTCGAGAATATCGCCGATCAACTCCAGCATGCCCCGCGAAGCGTCGGAGGCCACCGCCAGGGCGTCATGGTCGATACGCCCCTGCTCGGCATTTTTCAGGGCCAATTCGATCATGCCGATCACCGCATTCATCGGCGTGCGGATCTCATGGCTCATGGTTGCCAGGAAGGTGGTCTTGGCACGGTTGGCCGCATCGGCCCCTTCCTTGGCCTCCTGCAATTGCCCCAGCAAACGCTGGCGCTCGCTGACATCCACCCAGCCGGCAATCATGCCCACGACCTTTTCGTTGGCATCGCGGTACGGCAGCATCCAGTGGTAGATGGTCAGGGTCGCGCCCCCCGGCACCTTGAGCACCCGGTCATGAATCTGCGGTTCGCCGCGCTCCATCAGGCGCATGTAGTCTTCATGGTAGGACTGGGACTGGGGCTGATTGCCGGTGTCGGTCTCGACCACGGTCTTGCCGATCACATCTTCGAGGTGAAAGCCGAACACATTGAGGTAGGCACTGTTGCACGCCATCAACCGGCCCAGGCGGTCGCGCACATAGATCGGGTGCGGCGTGCCGTCGATCAACACGCTCATAAAGCGCATCTGGTCGCTCAGGGCGCGCTCGGCCTGGGCCCGCTTGCGGATCAGGCTGCGCAGGTAAATGGCCCAGCCCAGGGTGATCAGCAACAGCACGGCGGCCAGCGAGAACCCCTGGATAATCGTGTTGCGGTGCCGTAGCCAGTAGCTGTCGTCGATCACCAGCTCGCTGCGCCAGCGGTTGGTCAACTCATCCATTTCCTGGGGCGTGATGCTCAATAGCGCCTTTTCCAGGATCGAGAACAACTCCAGTTGACCGCGCCCCACACCAAAGGCCAGTCGTGCCGGCTGCGAGCCAACCGTACTGGTGATGCGCAGGCGGTCACGGTATTGATGGGCGATCATGTAGCGCGCAATGATCAGTGCGTTGACCGAGGCGTCGGCCCCCGCGCTGGCCACCAGGGCCATGGCCTGCGCAGGGGTCTCGACGTCCACCAGCACGATCTTGGGGTAGTCGCGGCTGATGATTTCCCGCTGCACGCTGCGGCCGATGACCGCCAGGCGCTTACCCGCCATGTCATCCAGGGTGACCGGGCTGCGGTCATCGTCGCGCGTGACCAGCACGAACGGGTTGCTCAGGTACGGCCGGGTAAAGCGGATCTTGTCCTCCCGGGACATGCTCGGCGTAATGAGCGCGATCATATCCGCCTCGCCCTCGCTGACCTGCTGGACTTGACGCGGCAGCGAATTGCCGCGTACCACATCGAACTTCAAGCCGGTACGCAAGCTGATCTGGGCCAGGACCTCGGCACTCAAGCCCTGCAATTGGCCTCGATCGTTGAAAAATGACAAGGGCATGAACTTGTCCAGTGCCGTGACCTTGATCCGCGGATGCTTGTCCAGCCAGCGCTGTTCACTGGCGCTCAGGCGCAGGCGCTCGCGACCAACGATCCCCAGGTTGCCGGCGCTCCAGCGGCGCAGGATCTCCATTTGTTCGTTGATCGGGATCACTGCCAGCGCCGCATTGAAGATACGCAGCAGCCGCACATTATCCCCAGTAAAAGCGAACGCGAAAGGGTTGACCTCCAGGCTGGAAAAGTCGGCCATGCGCACATTATTGAGGTGGTTTTTGTTGATCAGATAGTTGGTGCTGATCGCATCGCCCAGGTAAACGTCCGCCTGGCCAAAGGCTACGGCGCCAATCGCCTCGAAGGTCGACGAATAAAGCTGCAATGAAGCATTGGCGTAATAGGCCGCTACCGCCTCGGGCTGCATGTAGTGATAGAGCATGGCCAGGCGCTTGCCCGCAAGCTCCGCGCTCAGGGCCTGGCTGTCATCGACGCGCGTCACCAGGGTCGGCTGGTCGTTGGCATACGAATGCGAAAGCCTTAGCTGCCGGTCCGCGGCCTCGTAGCCATTGGCCGTGCCGAGGAAGTCCACGTCACCGCGCTTGAGGGCCGCAATAACCTCGTCCCGGTGCTCGTAGCGCTGCACCTGGATCGCGACGTTCAACGCCTGGCCGATCAACGCGGCATAATCGGCGGTGATTCCTTCCAGATCGTCGTTGTTGTTCGTCAGGTCGAAGGGGGCATAGTCGGGAGCCGACACCCCCATCACCAGCGTGCGGCGCTCGCGTAGCCAGCGCCAGTCCGCTTCATTGAGGTTCACCTGCGGGGCATCCAGCCTCGAATGCCCCAACAGTTGCAGAGTCTGTGGCTCGCCCAGAGCCACGTTGACGGTGAGTGACAGGTTCGCCAGCCAAAAGGCCGCGAACCATTTGCCCAAAGTGCTCGACATATCAGATCAAATGATTGCGATGGGCGAACTTGGATAAGTGCACCACTGAAGACATACGCAGTTTCTCCTTCAACCGGGTCTTGTAAGTGCTGATGGTCTTGTGACTCAACAGCATGTCCCTCGCGATTTCATTGTTGCCCAGGCCCAGGGCCAGCTTCTGCAAGACCATCAGTTCGCGGTCGGACAGGGCCTCTACCAGTTGCTGTTCCGTGGTTTGCAAGTCGTCCTTGCGTACGGAGCTGGTGGGCAGGCTGGGGAAGCAGCTGTAGTTGGACATGACCGCCTTGATGGCTTTTTGCAGCTCATCCAGCTCACCGGTTTTCGCGACAAACCCCATCGCCCCGGCGCGCATACAACGCGTCGAGAAAAACACCGCCAGGTAAGAGGTCAGGACCAGGATTTTACAAGGCAGGCCCAATGCCTTGATTCGGCTGATCACCTCCAGCCCGCCCAGCTTGGGCATCGCCAGGTCCAGAATGACCAGGTCTGGTCGTTCCTCCCTGGCGATCTGTAAGGCATCAGCACCGTTGGCGGCCTCGAAAATCGTCTCGAAGCCCTCTTGGCGTAACAAGTATTTAACAGTTGCACGAATGAACGGATGATCATCCACGATTAACGCTTTGCTCATGCGACTCCCTGGCAGAACACCACGACTGTTTAGTTGCTTCATTGGCGACTACTCATTTAAGGAGCGCCAATACCCTTACACATCACACGAAACCCCTGTACCTGTGAGAATTGCCAGTTCCGACCAGCGGCGCTATCTACACAGAACGTTTCAACGGAATTTGGTTAGGTGCAACGGCTCAACATTAACAACGCAATGATGTTTCGCCTGAAGGTAAAATCCGGCGCACTTGTAGGACTTATCCTCACTAAAGCGTAGTCAAAAACAGCAAAAAAGCCGCCCTCCCATGACAGGAGGCGGCTTTTTTCGGCCCGGAAAAAGGCCCCCTCAATCGGTGGTGCTGGGGCTCCAGAAGGCTTGTACCACCAGGGTCGAGCGGGAAATCCGCGCCACCAGGGCGTCCAACTCGTCACCATCGACCGAGTTGGCGGCCAGCGTGGCTTCGATCTCCACCTCCTCAGTGCCAAAGGTCCGTACGTCGACATCACTGGCCGGGTAGTTGCAGCGCGCCAACTCCGATTCCAACAAGGCCATCACCGCCTGCTGCTGGGTACGCCGGGCGATCACGTAAAGGATGTTGGTCACCTCGGCCGACACCACGTCCAGGGGCTGGCGGTTGATGTTATTGACGATCGGCCGCAGCAAGGTGTTGGCCGCCAGCACAAACAAGGTGCCCAGGAGCGCCTCGATGATCAGGTCGGCACCGGCACAGGCGCCCACTGCCGCGGAGGTCCACAACGTGGCGGCGGTATTGAGCCCGCGTACATTGCCCTCCTCACGCATGATCACCCCGGCACCGAGAAAGCCAATGCCGGACACCACATACGCCACCACCCGCACGGCGCCTTCGGCACCACCGAGGCGATTGGCCATATCGACAAAGATGGCGGCCCCCACCGCCACCAGCACGTTGGTGCGCAGCCCTGCCGTACGCTGGCGGAACTGGCGTTCAAAGCCGATCAGGCCACCGAGAATAAAGGCCGCACTGAGGCTGACCAGGGTGTCGATCAAGGAATCCAGATTGATATTGTTGAGGGCCTGCATGATAAATCTCCCTTTGATTGCCCGCAGAATCCGCGTCGAAAAAAAGGGGGATCAGGCAGCCACCAGGACGGTTCGCTACCCCAATACCGCTTCTCGCTTTATCGGCGAGACAACGGCATGCAAATGCGCGTCAGCTGGCCAAGCCTGGTCGACAACTGTCACTCGAAAGTCTGTTCACGAAGGTCTGCGCTATGGTTGAAAACCGGCGCAGCTTACGCCCGCAGTCTGAAGGAAGAAAGTGACAGAGCAGCGAATCGGCGGGTTCTTCAGCAAGGGTTCAGCCAGGGTCGCTCCCGCAGGCGCGGGAGCGGCCGCTGTCAGCTGGCGGTGGCCAGCAGCCGGTCACGCACCGAGCGCCCCTGGCCCAGGCGTCGGTCATGCTCATGCAGCGACGCGGCAATCTCATCGGCGCGAATCGGCAGGATCGACAGCAAGGTATCGCTCAAGCCATGGCTGGCCTGGCTGAAGCCCTGCATGTAGATACCGGCCTTGCAGCGCTCGTCGGTGACCACGCGGTAATCGCGGCTCACGTCAAAGTCCCCCATATAGGCCTCAAGTGGCGCCAGCAACTGGCGATGCATCTGGCGCTCATAGCCGGTGGCCAGGACCACCGCATCGTAGTGGTTGAGCACGGTTTCACCAGTGGCGTTGTGACGCACCAGCAGCTCGATGCCCAGGGGCCCGGCGCTGGCTTTTTCCACGGTGGTCAGGGTGCGGAATGCGTGGCGGGCGATGCCGGAGACTTTCTGGCGATAGAAGATCCCGTAGATGCGCTCGATCAGGTCCAGGTCCACCACCGAATAGTTGGTGTTGTGGTACTCGTTGACCAAGCGCTCGCGCTCGCTGCTGGGCTGCTGGAACACCAGGTCGGTGAACTCCGGGGAGAACACTTCGTTGACGAACGGGCTGTCATCGGCAGGCTTGAGGGCCGAGCCGCGCAGGATGATATCCACCTGCACCGAGGGGAAGCTGTCATTCAGATCGATAAACGCCTCGGCCGCGCTCTGCCCGCCGCCGATGATTGCAATGCGCATCGGCTTGCCTTCCAGGCACGGCTGCTGGGCCATGCGCGCCAGGTACTGGGAATGGTGGAACACCCGCCCGTCCTCCTTGAGCGCCTTGAACGCTTCGGGAATCCTTGGCGTACCACCGGCGCTGACCACCACCGAGCGCGCGGTGCGCACCAGTTGCTCGCCGTGGGCATCGCGGGAGATCACCCGCAGCGCCTCGACCTGCTGCTGATGCAGGATCGGCTCGATGGCCAGCACTTCCTCGCCATAGCGGCTCTGCTCGGTAAATTGCCCGGCGACCCAGCGCAGGTAATCGTTGTACTCCATGCGGCACGGGTAGAAGGTGCCCAGGTTGATAAAGTCCACCAGGCGCCCGTGGGCCTTGAGGTAATTGACGAAGGAATAGGGGCTGGTGGGGTTGCGCAGGGTCACCAGGTCCTTGAGGAAGGAAATCTGCAGCTCGCTCTGGCTCACCAGGGTATTGCCGTGCCAGCGGTAGTCGGCCTGCTTGTCGAGAAACAGCACATCGAGCTTGCCCTGGGCTTTCTCGCGCTCTTGCAGGGCGATGGCCAGCGCCAGGTTCGAGGGACCGAAACCAATGCCGATCAGGTCGTGAACCGCGGGCGATGCAATTGCCTGTGTCATTCCAGTGTCCTCTGGATAAGCCCCGTGGCAGTGGGGCGGAAAGCCTGGGCGACCTGCTGAACAACAGGCCATGTGTTGATAGGAAACGAGGACAATGAAAAAAAATTTAAGGCGCGCACCTTATTGAGCGGCTCGCCCATTCGGTAATGCTTCATTTCCCAGATCCTGTACTGCTCGACCCCGGCGAGGGGAATAATCAGGGGTTCGGCAATCTTTGAACGAGACAGGCCTTCAACTTCACGCAACAGGAAGCCTCCATGATACATGTGTTTGAAGTTCGCCGAGCCCTCACTAACTTCGGCCTTAATTTGCTAAAAAACACTTTGGTATTTCTGCGGTTGGGATTCGCCGGGAACGAATCGGCTTAAGAGGGTGTAGACAAAATCAAGTAGTAAGTCGACGAGCGAGCATGCGAGCCTCAGCCAGCCATACCCAAGCCTCACTCACATCCAGTAACCGATCGTGGTGCATGATCAGCCGCCTG
>Ga0208123_100075_pt1 | contig 58963 bp, 49 predicted proteins | sample LakWasMe92_HOW11_2_FD_183914 | JGI IMG/M metagenome (GOLD analysis project Ga0208123, IMG submission 183914) | Freshwater sediment methanotrophic microbial communities from Lake Washington under simulated oxygen tension - Sediment Metagenome... | ecosystem: Environmental > Aquatic > Freshwater >... | reverse complement strand
CATTGCCATCGTCGTAGAACTGGGTGCTGAGCTCGGTCATGCCGTACATGTTGATGCACTGGCTGCGCGGCACGCCGAAGGTGGCCGAGAGCTGGACGTAGAACGCATCCATGTCCATCTCGCGCGACTGGCCCTTGAAACCACCGGTGTCGAGCAGCCGGCTGCCGGCCGGCAACTGGAATTGCAGGCCAGCCGCCTGCAGCGCATCCATCAGGTGCACAAAGCTGTAGCTGGCACCGAGCAAGGCGATAGGCTCGCCGCTGCGCTGCAGCTGCGTCAGCGTCTCGCACAGGTCCTCAAGCTGCAGACCATCCTGCTCCATGAAGTAGCGACTCTCGGGCGTGCCGAACTCGCGCAGGGCGAGCGCCAGATAGTGCGCCAGCGAGGAGTTGGGCATGAGTTGTTCATCAGGGAAGAGGATGCCCATGCGCAGCCTGTTCCGCCCGGCCATGAAGCGCTGGCGGAAATTGAGTGTCATGGAACGGTCGTACACCGAAAGGGTCGGGTGGTAGTGCCGGCCTTTGACGTCACCGCGCGTGGTGCCGCTGGTCATGAAGACGCGCGCGCAGTCCTGTGGCGGCACGCAACTCAGCGTGAGGTCCTTGAAGGCATTGATCGGCACAGCCGGAATGTCGCGCCAGCTTTTCACGGTGCGCGGCGTGCGGCCGCGCTGCTGGCAATAGCGCTGCAAGGCGGCATTGTGCTGGAACTGGTGGGAGAACAGCCTCAGGGCGATTGCGTTGAAGGTGTCGTCGGTCGAACCGGGTTGCGCCATGAAAGCCAACAGATCGGCTACCAATGCGTCATCCAGACCGCTGGCCTTGGCTTGTCTCGCTGTGGAGGTGTCGTTCACGTTCGCCCTTCTTCCGGTAATGTGCCTGGCCGAGGCCAGGCGGGGGTGCTCCGAAAGGGGTGGCAGGGCGGGACGCGCGTTCCTGACAGCTCTTCTTACGTCGGCATGATCCGAGTCAAGTTCACGGGTTCGGTGTCACCATCTCAGCCACGCTGCCGTTACCGGCAGGGTTGCACCCCGGAGCGATTGGAATTCTACGCGGAGTGAGGCGGGATACGTCCGTTGCCCTTGGGCCATCGGCTCCATTCCTTCTAATTCTCTTCCGATGGTGACAGAATGCCCAAGTGGTTTAAATTTGATAAAAAACCTCTCGACTCTGCACCTCGAATACCTCCCATTGAAGAAGAACAGAATGAAACCCGACACCCCCCAGACAACTTCGACCAGGCCCACGACTGGTGCAGTAACGCGCAGTACGGGGTTGGACCGACGCCAATTCGTCAAGTACTCTTTCGGTGTCGTGGCCGGGCTCTCCGGGACCACTTTCACGACGGCCTATGGCGGCAGCAACCATCAGCTTCGCAGTTATCCGATCGATGGCAGGAAGGTCAAGAAAACGACCGAGCAGATGCTGGCCTTCGACTTTGCCGCGCCGCCCATCGCCAAGCCCAAATCGAACAAGGGGCTGCATCCCACGGAGATGAGCCGGGTACAGGACTACGACAAGTACGGCTACGGAAAGTACCGCCTTGCGAACGGTCTTCCTGTCGTGCCACGCTATGACTTGCTGGCCAACGCGGGAAGCTACGCGGCGCCTGCCAAGCGGAAACGGCTGGCGAATTTTTTTACCATGACCGACATCCACATCACGGACAAGGAGGCGCCCAACCAGCTGATCTATATCCAGCAAACTGATTCGGCCCACGGAGGCGAGATGACATCGATCTACTCGCCCGTCATGATGTACACCACCCAGCTGCTCGACGCCGCCATACAGACCGTCAATGTGCTGCATGAGCGCAGCGCGTTCGATTTCGGTATCTCGCTGGGCGATGTATGTGACAGCAGCCGGTATAACGAATTGCGTTGGTACATCGACGTGATCGACGGCAAGCCCATCAGGCCGAGTTCGGGCGCACATCTGGGCGCCGATAGCGTCGACTTCCAGAAGCCTTTTCAGGCGGCCGGGCTCAACAAATCCATCCCGTGGTACCAGGCGCTGGGCAATCATGATCACTTCTACATCGGCTCTGTGCCGGTAGATGCAAACCCTGCACTCAAGATCCGCGAGAGCTACGTCAGCGATCAGGTCTGGGCGGTTGGCGATGTGCTCATTCCCAACGCGTCCACGTCCACGCCCATGGCATTGCCGCCGGTGGTGTATGACTTGAACACCAGCTTGGCGGGGACCTCGAAAGCGACCCTGAATGACCCGGTCACCGGTATCGTGGGCAATACCTTCTACATGGGCGTGATCGACGGTGCCAGTCCCTATGGTGCCATCCGCTACACGGGCAAGGCGGAAGACTTCAAATCGCCCCCAAAAGTGGCGGCCGACCCCGACCGGCGCGCCTTGCTGCGCAGCGAATGGATAGCGGAATTCTTCAACACCACGACCCTTCCCAAGGGCCATGGCTTTGACCTGGTACCGGAGGCCTTGCGCCGCAGTCAGAACGGGTTCGCCTGCTACAGCTTTGTTCCCAAGTCGGACATTCCGCTCAAGATCATCGTGCTGGACAACACCCAGCTGGAAACTGATGGCTCCCGCGACATTCACGGGCACGGTTTCCTGGACGAGGTGCGCTGGAAGTGGTTGCAGGCTGAGCTCGACGCCGGGCAGGCCAACAATCAGCTGATGGTGATTGCAGCGCACATACCGATTGCCGTGGCAGCCAGTGGCAGCCTGATGGAGTGGTGGAACCCCAAAGGACAGGCATCGCCATCCCAGAATGATCCTCATGCGGTCATGGACAACGCTGTCAAGTTGCCCGACCTGATCCGCAAACTGCAGGACACGCCCAACCTTCTGATGTGGATGTCTGGCCACCGGCACTTGAACACGGTCAAGGCGCTGCCCGCTTACAGCGATGAAGCCCGTACCAGGCTCGTGCCTGAGAAGAGCTTCTGGCAGGTTGAGACTTCCTCCCTGCAGCATTTTCCACAGCAGTTTCGAACCTTCGAGATCTATCTGAATAGCGACTACACGGTGTCCATCGTGGCTGTCAATGTGGACCCGGAAGTGGCCGAAGGCACGCCAGCCGCGACATCGCGGAAGTACGCGGTTGCGGAGCATCAGATTGCCCAGAACAACCTGCGGCAAAACGAGCCCAACCGTGTGTATTTCCCCGGAAGCCGTCTCAAGATCGACAGCATGGACCCCACACGCCCGCAGGACGACTCCATCGATCCGAGCATCCACTACGGCGAAGTGGATGGCGTGCCGTACTGCGCCTCCTACAACGCGGAACTGTTCAAGCAGCTGACCCCGACGATGATCGAGGTCATGAAAAAAATCGCCTGACCGACTTGGTCCCGGTTGGCCAACTGCCGCCTCCAGATGGTTGAGTGCTTGAGGCAGCAGTCGTCCCTGGCAACGCCTCTTCCGGTTGCCCAGGAACGTGTCACGACGTTCACCGCCGTCCTGCAATATTGACCTGAATCAAGTTTCATCCCGAGGAATTTGCCCTGCGCAAAATAAGCTGGGAAGATGAACGCAGTATCGGGACGTTGGTCCTGTTCTCGAAGGAAATCAATGCATTTGAGACTCAAAAATGCTGCTCGGGTGTGGCTCACATCACTGGGTGCCTGCGTCGTCATGATTGGCGCGGCCACAGCGACGGAAATCAAGATCGGCGGCACCGGCAATGCGCTGGGCACCATGCAACTGCTGGGCGACGCCTACAGCCGGAAATACCCGGACGTGAAAGTCACCGTCTTGCGCAGCCTTGGCAGCAGCGGCGCGCTGCTGGGCGTGCCTCAGCGGGCCATCGACATCGGCCTGAGCTCCCGCACGCTGACCGAGGAAGAGCGCAGCAAAGGCCTCGTCGCCACCGAGTACGCGCGCACGCCAACCGTACTGGCGGTCTCCCCAAAAACCAAGGTCACCGGTCTCACCCGTGAGCAGTTGGCCGACATCTACACCGGCAAACTGGCCCAATGGCCGGACCGCATCACGATTCGCCCGGTCCTGCGGCAACCGGGCGACGACAACACGCGTCAGCTCAGAGCCCTGTCACCGGCCATTGAGCAGGCACTCGTCGTCGCCGAAAAACGACCGGGCCTGCCCTATGCCATGACGGACCAGGAAGCAGCCGACAAGATCGAAAGCGTGCCCGGCGCCATCGGCGTCTCCACCCTGGCACTGATCCTGTCCGAGGGGCGTCAGATGCGTAGCCTGTCCCTGGATGGCGTGGAGCCGACGGTGCACAACGGCGCCAGTGGCCGCTACCCCATGGTCAAGCATTTCTTTTTCATCACGCAGTCGGCACCGTCGCCGGCGGTCCAGCAGTTCATCTCGTTCGTCCGATCACCCGCCGGCCGGGACATCCTGACGCAAACAGGCCACTGGCTGCCCTGAGCAGCGCCGGCATGCAGGCCCGCTCAGATCGCATCGCGCGCGTCATCACCCGTCTGGCGGTTGGTGTCGCGGTGCTGGCGGTCATCAGCGCGCCCCTGGGCTACAGCCTCACCGTACTGAGAGACGTCAACCGCGAGCTTGAGTTCAAGGCCAGGGTCAAGGCCACCGCCCTGAGCGGCCTGATTGCCGAAAACCCCGATGCCTGGATGTTCGCGAAGAACCGGCTGGAAGGTCTGATCACACGGGAGCCGGTGCCACTGGCCGGCGAACAGGTTGAAGTTTTCGACAACGACGGCCAGTTGATCCATCGCAGCGGCTTGCCGCCGGCAGCCCCCACCCTGACCCAAAGTTATCCGCTGTATGACGCCGGGCGCGTGGTGGGCCGGCTCGATGTTCGCGCCTCGCTGCGCGGCTTGGTCCACGGCGCTGTTTATGCCACCGTGTACGGCATGCTGCTCGGCGCACTGGTTTTCCTCATCGTGCGCACCCTGCCCTTGCGGGCCTTGCGGCGCATCCTGAAGGAGCTGTACGACGAGAAGGAGCGGACCGAGACCACGCTGCAGGCCATCAGTGACGCCGTGATCCGGACCGATGCGCAAGGCCGCATCCGCTACGTGAACCTGGCCGCCCAGGCCATGCTCGGCATCACGCTGGCACAGGTTGATGGACAGGCCATCGCGGCGGTAGTGCGCCTGCGGGACGACAAGAGCCATGCCCCGCTGGACGACCCGCTGGCACAGGCGATGGCAAAAGAGACCGTGATTGCCGGCCAGGGCCACAGTGAGCTGTGCCGGCCGGACCAGTCCGTCATCGCGGTCGAGGAGTATGCGGCACCGATCTTTGATGAGATGGGTGTGATCACCGGTGGCGTGCTGGTGCTGCGCGACGTCAGTCTGACCCGCGCCTTCACCGAACAACGCGCCTGGGAGGCCACCCACGACGCCTTGACCGGGCTCTTCAACCGGCGGGAGTTTGAAAGCCGTGTCAAAGCCGCCTTGTTGGGTGTGCAGGCGTCCGGCGAAAACCACGTCATCTGCTTTCTGGACTTGGACGCCTTCAAGGTGATCAACGACGCCGGTGGCCACACGGCGGGCGACCAGTTCCTGATCCAGCTCGCCCATCTGCTGCGCTCGTGCGTGCGGGACTCGGATACGCTGGCCCGGCTGGGCGGCGACGAATTTGGCGTGCTGCTGCATGGCTGCGAGATCGATCACGCCAAGCGGATTGCCGCCGACCTGCTGGCGGCCATCAAGGATTTCCGCATGACATGGGAGTCCAAGGTGTTTTCGGTCGGCGTCAGCATCGGCCTGACCGTGGTCAGCCCCGAGCACCTGAGTGCCGAGGAGGTGATCGGCGAAGCGGACAGCGCCTGCTACTGGGCCAAGGACCAGGGGCGCAACCGGATTCGTGTTTTCCTGCACACCGACAAGCAACTGGCCCAACGACGGGTTCAGTCGGATTGGGTGGCCCGCATCCGCGAGGCCTTCGATCTGAACCGTTTCGTGCTGTACCAGCAGACCTACTTGAACCTGAGCCCTGCGGCCGGCGAGAACGCGCATCTGGAAGTGCTGCTGCGGATGGAAGACGGCAACGGCGGCTTCATCGAACCCGAGGGTTTCCTGAATGCGGCCGAACGCTACAACCTGATGCCCGAGATCGACCGCTGGGTCATCCGCCAGGTGTTCAGCCACTACCACCAGCTGGTCGCCGAGCGGGGCGGTGGGCCCCTGACCTGCTGCATCAACCTGTCGGGCGCCTCGATCAACACCGAGGGTTTTTTCGACTTCATCCGGCAGCAGATTGAGCGCTACCAGCCGGGTGCCGGCACCATCTGCTTCGAGTTGACGGAAAACGTTGCCATCAACAACCTGCAGGCCACGGAACAGTTCATCCGGCAGTGCAAGTCGATCGGCATTGAATTTGCGCTCGACGATTTCGGCATCGGCAACAGTTCGCTCGGTTATCTGAAGAATCTGTCGGTTGACTACCTGAAGATCGACGGCGGCTTCATCCGCAACATCGAGCGCGACAAGATCGATCTGGCGCTGGCGGAAACCGTCAACCGCATCGGCCATATCCTGGGCAAGAAGACCGTGGCCGAGCATGTGGAAAACGACGCCATCATCGACATCCTGCGGGCCATGGGCATTGACTATGCCCAAGGCAATGGCGTCTGCCCGCCCTGCCCCTTGCTGGCCCGGATATCCTGAAGGGTGCCGTGGAATCAACCCGGCGCGATTCTTGCTGAAGAATACGCATCATGCATGAACCCTTGCGCATAGTCGTGGTGGCCCCTGATCTGGCCGTGAGCGACCCGAATGACGACGATGCCATCGCCCAGGCCGAGCGCTCGCGCAGCCTGCGCATCGGCCTGCTGGAAAGCGGCTTCAACCTGGTGGCCACCCTGCCGGCCGACGTGTTCCTGGCCGATCGGCTGGCGCAACTGCAGCCGGACATGGTGATCGTCGACGCCGAGAGCGATGCCCGTGATGCGCTGGAGCACGTGGTGATGGCCACGCGCGAGGCGCCTCGCCCGATCGTCATGTTCACCAATGACAGCGACACCTCGCACGTGCGCGAGGCGGTGGCCGCCGGCGTCACCGCCTATGTGGTGGCCGGCCTGTCGCCTGAGCGCATCCGCCCGATCCTGGACGTGGCGCTGGTGCGCTTCCAGCACGAGCAAGCGCTGCACCAGGCGCTGGCCGAGACGCGCAGCGAGCTGGACGAACTCAGCGCCGAGCTGAAGGACCGCAAACTGATCGACCGCGCCAAGGGCCTGCTGATGCTACGTCAGGGGCTGAACGAAGCAGATGCTTACGCCAAGCTGCGCAAGACGGCCATGGACAAAGGCCTGAAACTGGCCGAGGTAGCGCAGCGCATGCTCGACGTGGCCGACCTGTTGTGACTGTTTTGGTGCGCCGCACAAAATCGGTGCGACCCTAGAACATCAGGCCAAAACACCACCCAGACCTTATGGTTATTGCGCCATAAGCTATCAAATTAGTAGCAATCAAGCACTTTCGAATTCTGGCACGCCCCTTGCGTAAGAAGAAGCAAGACCGATAACGGTCTGCTGGTTGCCCCACCCAACGGCGGATGAGGCGACCGATCCGGACAAAGGCGTCCCCACCGGTTGGCACCGTCGTCATGACGTGCCCACCGCGTGAGGACGCCTTTTTTGTTTTCTTCGTCGACTCAAGGAGCTAGTGATGCCTGATCTTCTGAACGCCAAACTCAGCCGCCGCGCCGTATTGCAGACCGCCGCCGTGGGCGCTGTCGGCATCGACCCCGCCCTGCGCGCAGCCGTCTATGCCGCCGGCTCCGATGCCCCGGAGAAGAAGGAAGTGAAGATCGGTTTCATCCCGCTGACCGACTGCGCCAGCGTGGTGATGGCCTCGGTGCTGGGCATCGACCAGAAGTACGGCGTGAAGATCATCCCGAGCAAGGAAGCCAGCTGGGCCGGCGTGCGCGACAAGCTGGTCAACGGCGAACTCGACTTTGCCCATGTGCTGTACGGCCTGATCTACGGCGTGCACCTCGGCATGAGCGGCCCGAAGAAAGACATGGCCGTGCTCATGACGCTCAACAACAATGGCCAGGCCATCACCCTGTCCAAAAAGCTGGCCGACAAGGGTGCGGTCAACGGCGCCGGCCTGGCCAAGCTGATGGCCAGCGAGAAGCGCGAGTACACCTTCGCCCAGACCTTTCCCACCGGCACCCACGCCATGTGGCTGTACTACTGGCTGGCGGCCAACGGCATCAACCCGATGAAGGACGCCAAGGTCATCACCGTGCCGCCGCCGCAGATGGTGGCCAATATGCGCGTGGGCAACATGGACGGCTTCTGCGTCGGCGAGCCCTGGAACCACCGCGCCATCATCGACGGCATCGGCGTCACAGCCACCACCACGCAGGACATCTGGAAAGACCACCCGGAGAAGGTGCTGGGCACCACGGGCGATTTCGTCAAGAAGTACCCCAACACCGCGCGCGCCGTGACGGCCGCCATCATCGAGGCCGGCCGCTGGATCGACGCCAGCCTGTCCAACAAGAACAAGATGGCCGAGACGATTGCTGACAAGAGCTACGTCAACACCGGCGTCGATGCCATCAACCAGCGCATCCTGGGCCGCTACCAGGACGGCATGGGCAAGACCTGGGACGACCCCAACCACATGAAGTTCTACAACGAGGGCGCGGTCACCTTCCCGTACCTGAGCGACGGCATGTGGTTCATGACCCAGCACAAGCGCTGGGGTCTGCTCAAAGAGCACCCGGACTACCTGGGTGTGGCCAAGCAGATCAACCAGATCGACCTCTACAAGCAGGCCGCCACCGCCGCCAAGGCGCCGGTGCCGAAGGACGCCATGCGCTCCTCCAAGTTCATGGACGGCGTGGTCTGGGACGGCAAGGACCCGAAGAAATACGCCGACAGCTTCAAAGTCAAGGTCTGAGAGGAATCCATCATGGTCAGTGCCGTGTTTCATACCCCGGTGGAGCGAACCCCGCTTGGCTGCGTCGCGCTCCACACCTCGAACGCTACAGAAAACGTAGCAACTCCCGCTCGTCCCGCAAGGTCCAGGGCTGTAAAACTCTCTGAAACCCCGGCGCCTGCCGCCGTGCAGGCCATGGGCTACGACTGGCGCGGCCTGGCCTTGCGCGTGATCCCGCCGGTGCTGGGCCTGGCGCTGCTGGTCGGCATCTGGGCACTGGTGACGATCACCAGCGGCAGCAGCATTCCCAGCCCGGCAGAGACCTTCAAGCAGGCGCTGGACGTGTTCAGCGACCCGTTCTACCGCAAGGGCCCGAACGACCAGGGCGTGGGCTGGAACGTGCTGATGTCACTGGAACGCGTGGCGCTGGGCTTTGGCCTGGCGGCCGCGGTCGGCATTCCGGCCGGTTTCCTGATCGGGCGCTTCGAGTTCCTGAGCCGCATGTTCAACCCGCTCATCAGCCTGCTACGCCCGGTCTCGCCGCTGGCTTGGTTACCGATCGGCCTGCTGGTGTTCAAGGGCGCCAACCCGGCTGCCATCTGGACCATCTTCATCTGCTCGATCTGGCCCATGATCATCAACACCGCCGTCGGCGTGCAGCGCGTGCCGAGCGACTTCATGAACGTGGCGCGCGTGCTCAACCTGTCGGAATGGAAGATCTTCACCAAGATCCTGTTCCCCGCCGTGCTGCCCTACATGCTGACCGGCGTGCGCCTGGCAGTGGGCACGGCCTGGCTGGTGATCGTGGCGGCCGAGATGCTGACCGGCGGCGTGGGCATCGGCTTCTGGGTCTGGGACGAGTGGAACAACCTCAACGTCAAGAACATCATCATCGCCATCTTCGTGATCGGCATCGTCGGCCTGGTGCTCGAGTACGCCCTGATCAAACTCGCCAGCGCCTTTACGTTCGAGGAGGTGAAATCATGAATGCATCCCACACCACCAAGTTCATCGAGGTCCAGGGGGGCGAGCAGACCTTCCGCACCAAGAAGGGCCTGTTCCCCGCGCTGCGCGACATCAACCTGACGATTGCCAAGGGCGAGTTCGTGGCGCTGATCGGCCACTCGGGCTGCGGCAAGTCCACCCTGCTGAACCTGATCGCCGGCCTGACCACCCCCACCGCCGGCACCTTGCTGTGCGCCAACCGCGAAATCGCCGGCCCCGGCCCCGAGCGCGCCGTGGTGTTCCAGAACCATTCGCTGCTGCCCTGGCTGACCTGCTTCGAGAACGTCTACCTGGCGGTGGAGCGCGTCTTCGGTGCCGCCAGCAAGAGCACCGGCGCACCGGCGGAGAACAAGGCCCAGCTCCAGGCCCGCACCGAAGCCGCGCTGGCGTTGGTGGGTCTGACGGCAGCGGCGCAGAAACGCCCGGGGGAAATCTCGGGCGGCATGAAACAACGCGTCGGCATTGCCCGCGCGCTCTCCATGGAGCCGCAGGTGCTGTTGATGGACGAACCGTTCGGCGCCCTGGATGCACTGACGCGCGCCAAGCTGCAGGACGAGCTGCTGGAGATCGTGGCGCGCACGAAAAGCACGGTGGTGATGGTGACGCACGACGTCGACGAAGCGGTGCTGCTGAGCGACAAGATCGTGATGATGACCAACGGCCCGGCCGCCACCATTGGCGAGGTGCTGGCTGTGGACCTGCCGCGCCCGCGCAACCGCGTGCAGCTGGCCGAAGACCCACGCTACATCAACTGCCGCAAGGCGGTGATCGACTTCCTCTACACGCGCCAGGCGCACGTCGAGAAGGCGGCCTGAGCGACCCGACCCCACACGTTTTTACCGCAGGGTATCCCCCCACGGGGTGCCCTGCACCCACCACCATAAAGCAAGGAAGACAACATGGCTTATCTCGCCCCCGCCGAATTCGTCACCAAGATGGTTGACGCCGGTGAATCCAAAATCTTCATGTCGACACGAGACACCATCATCCGCGCCTACATGGCCGGCGCCATCCTGGCACTGGCCGCCGCCTTTGCCGTGACGGTCACCGTCAACACCGGCAACCCGCTGCTTGGCGCCCTGCTGTTTCCCGTGGGCTTCTGCATGCTGTACCTGATGGGCTTCGACCTGCTCACCGGGGTGTTCACCCTCGCGCCGCTGGCGGTGTTCGACAAGCGCCCCGGCGCCACCTGGGGCGGCGTGATGCGCAACTGGGGACTCGTTTTCGTGGGCAATTTCGCGGGTGCTCTGACCGTCGCCGTCTTCATGGCCATCATCGTGACCTTCGGCTTCACCGAAGCACCCAATGCCGTCGGCCTGAAGCTCGGCGCCATCGGCGAGAGCCGCACCGTGGGTTATGCCGCCCACGGTGCTGCCGGCATGTTGACGCTCTTCATTCGCGGCGTGATGTGCAACTGGATGGTCTCCACCGGTGTCGTGGCCGCCATGATGTCCACCTCGGTGTCAGGCAAGGTAATCGGCATGTGGATGCCCATCTTGGTGTTCTTCTACATGGGCTTCGAGCACTCGATCGTGAACATGTTCCTGTTCCCCTCCGGCCTGATGCTGGGCGGCAAGTTCACGCTGATGGACTACTTCATCTGGAACGAAATTCCCACCGTCATCGGCAATCTGGTGGGCGGACTGACGTTCGTCGGCGCCACGCTCTACTCGACCCACTACAAGACCGCACCGAAGCGCGCGACCCGCTAAGGCGCAGACCGCCCCGTGCCTGCCTGCCCCGATCCAGCCGGATCGGGGTACATTCATTTCCGCCATGCCCGCACAACTCAGGATCACCCTCGGCCAGTACAGCGACAAGGGACGCAAGGCGGCCAACCAGGACTTCCATGGCTTGTGCATTCCCCGTGAACCGCAGCTCAGCGGCAAGGGCATTGCCATCGCGCTGGCCGACGGCATCAGCAGCAGCGACGTCGGCCACATCGCCAGCGAATCCGCGGTCAAGGGTTTCCTCTCCGACTACTACTGCACCTCGGACGCCTGGTCGGTCAAACGCTCGGCCCAGCGTGTCCTGAGTGCCACCAACGCCTGGCTGCACTCCCAGACCCAGCAAAGCCAGGGGCGCTATGACAAGGACAAGGGTTATGTGTGCACGTTCAGCGCCTTGATCCTCAAGTCGACCACGGCCCACCTCTTCCACGTCGGCGATACGCGGATCTACCGCCTGCAAGGCCATTCGCTGGAGCAACTGACAACCGACCACCGCGTGATCCTGGCGCAGGACCAGAGCTACCTGAGCCGCGCCATGGGCATCCAGCCGCAGCTGGAGCTCGACTATCTGGCGCTGCCCATTGAGGTAAACGACATCTTTCTGCTGGCCACCGATGGCGTGTACGAGTACGTCGACCCGGCGTTCGTGAGCACCCTGATCCGTCAGTACGGCGACGACCTCGAACAGGCCGCCCGCGCCATCGTCACCGAGGCCCTGCAACGCGGCAGCGCCGACAACCTGACCGTGCAGATCATCCGCGTTGACGAACTGCCGGCCCCCGAGGCCGCCGAGGTCCTGCAGCAGTCGGCCCACCTGGCGCCGCCGCCCCTGCCGGACACGGGCACGGTCATCGACGGCTACCGCATCGTGCGCGAGCTGCACGCCAGCTTTCGCAGCCACCTCTACCTGGCGCAGGACACGGAAACCGGCCAGCGTCTGGTGGTCAAGATCCCCTCCATCGACATGCGCGGGGATCCGGCTTACCTGGAGCGATTCCTCATGGAGGAATGGGTGGCACGGCGCATCGACAACACGCACGTGCTGAAACCCTTTCCCCAAACCCGCCCACGCAGCGCCTTGTATGTGGCCCTGGAATACATCGAGGGACAGACTCTGGCGCAATGGATGTCAGACCACCCCGCGCCCGAGCTGGCCAGTGTGCGGGACATGATCGAGCAGATCGCCCGCGGGCTGCAGGCGTTCCACCGCCTTGAAATGCTGCACCAGGACCTGCGGCCCGACAACATCATGATCGACACCCAGGGCACGCTCAAGATCATCGACTTTGGCGCCACCCGGATTGCCAGCCTGATGGAGTCGTTGCCCGAGGAGGCGCGCAACGAGGTGCTGGGAACGGTCCAGTACAGCGCGCCCGAGTACTTTGTGGGGGAAGGCGGTTCTATCCGCTCCGATGTGTATGCCCTGGGCGTGATCACCTACCAGATGCTGACGGGACGCTTGCCTTACGGCACCCTGGTCGCCCGTGTGCGCACCCGCACCGATTTGCGCAAGCTGGTCTACACCCCGGTGCGGGATCATGACCGCCGGATTCCCATCTGGGTTGACGGCGCGTTGCGCAAGGCGCTCAGCCCGGACCCGCTTCAGCGCTACGACGAGGCCGCTGAGCTGGCCTACGACCTGCGCCATCCGAACCGCGAGTTTCTGAGCCGGCGCCACCCGCCGCTGATCGAACGCAACCCGGTGGCGTTCTGGAAATCCGTGTCCTTCACCTTGCTCGTCCTGTTCCTCGTCGTGCTGGGGTGGCACCTCACCCACCGCTAGGGGAGCAGCACCACCGGCCACAGGCCAGGAGGTGACGCGCCCGATTTGAGGCGCATCTTGCGGCAGCGCACCAAATTGGCACACCAAATTGGGGAAAAGAACAACTTCACCGTCCATCAAGCGGCCCGGATGTTGGCGCGCTTCTTGCTGATTCCAGTCAAACGGCCGAGGTTGGCCGTCGCTTCTACCAGTGCAATGGCGGATTGGTGAAAGCAAGGACGAAGGCGTCTACACAGGCATGTCCCATGGGCATGGCCTTGTGCAGGCGCCTTTTTTATTTTCAGACCTGTTTGGATGATGGAGTTGAGATGAAAAAACTCAAACTGGTGATGATCGGCAACGGCATGGCTGGCGTGCGCTCGCTCGAAGAGCTGTTGAAGATCGCCCCGGACCTGTACGAGATCACCGTCTTCGGCGCCGAGCCCCACCCCAACTACAACCGCATCCTGCTGTCGCCGGTGCTGGCCGGCGAACAGAAAATCGAGGACATCATCCTCAACGACTGGGCCTGGTACCAGGACAACGGCGTCACCCTGCACGCCGGCTGGACCGTGACCGAGGTTGACCGCGTCAAGCGCATCGTGCACGCGAAGAATGCCGCCGGTGAAACCCTGAGCGCGCCCTACGACCGCCTGATTCTGGCCACCGGCTCCAACCCCTTCATCCTGCCCATTCCGGGCAAAGACCTGCAAGGCGTGCTGGCCTACCGCGACATTGCCGATACCGAAGCCATGATCGAGGCGGCCGGCAAGTACCAGCATGCGGTGGTCATCGGTGGCGGCCTGCTCGGGCTGGAAGCGGCCAACGGCCTGATGAAGCGCGGCATGACGGTCAGCGTGGTGCATGTGGCGCCCTGGCTGATGGAGCGCCAGCTCGACGACGTGGCCGGCAAGTTGCTGCAGAAGTCGCTGGAAGAGCGCGGCATGCAATTCCTGATCGGCGCGCAGACGCAGGAACTCGTGGGCAATGAGCACGGACGCGTGAAGAGCGTGAAGTTCAAGGACGGCAGCGAAGTGCCGGCCGACCTGGTGGTGATGGCGGTCGGCATCCGCCCCAACACCGCCCTGGCGGAAAGCATGAAGCTGCACGTCAACCGCGGCATCGTGGTCAGCGACACGCTGCAGACCACCACCGACGCGCGCATCTACGCCGTGGGCGAGTGCGCCGCGCACCGCGGCATTGCCTACGGCCTGGTGGCGCCGCTGTTCGAGCAAGGCAAGGTGCTGGCCAACCACCTGGCCGAGTTCGGCATCGGCCGCTACACCGGCTCGCTGACCTCGACCAAGCTCAAGGTCACCGGCATCGACCTGTTCTCGGCCGGCCAGTTCATGGGCGGCGACGGTACGGAAGAGATCGTCATGAGCGACCCGGCCGGTGGCGTCTACAAGAAGCTGGTGCTGAAGGACGACAAGCTCATCGGCGCCTGCCTCTACGGCGACACGGTGGACGGCAGCTGGTATTTCAAGCTGCTGCGCGACGGCCGCCCGGTGGCCGACATCCGCGACAAGCTGATGTTCGGCGAATCGAACATCGGCGACGCTGGCCACGAAGGCCACAGCAAGGCGGCCGCGATGGCCGACACCGATGAAGTGTGCGGCTGCAACGGCGTGACCAAGGGCACGATCTGCAAGGCCATCAAGGAAAAAGGCCTGTTCACGCTGGACGAGGTGCGCAAGCACACCAAGGCCAGCGCCTCGTGCGGCTCCTGCACCGGGCTGGTGGAACAGATCCTCATGTTCACCGCCGGCGGCGACTACTCGGCCACGCCAAAAACGAAAGCCATGTGCGGCTGCACCGAGCACGGCCACCAGGCCGTGCGCGAAGCCATCGTGGCCAACAAGCTGCTGACGATCGCCGACGTTTTCAAGTTCATGGAATGGCGCACCCCCAACGGCTGCGCCTCCTGCCGCCCGGCCGTCAACTACTACCTGATCAGCAGCTGGCCCAAAGAGGCCAAGGACGACCCGCAAAGCCGCTACATCAACGAACGCAGCCACGCCAACATCCAGAAGGACGGCACCTACAGCGTGATCCCGCGCATGTGGGGCGGCGAGACCACGGCCGATGAGTTGCGCCGCATTGCCGACGCGGTGGACAAGTACAAGATCCCGACCGTCAAGGTCACCGGCGGCCAGCGCATCGACCTGCTGGGCGTCAAGAAGGAAGACCTGCAGGCGGTGTGGAAAGACATCGGCATGCCCAGCGGCCACGCCTACGCCAAGGCGCTGCGCACGGTGAAGACCTGTGTGGGCAGCGAATGGTGCCGCATGGGCACGCAGGACAGCACGCAGATGGGCAAGGACCTGGAAAAAGCCATGTGGCGCATGTACGCACCGCACAAGGTCAAGTTCGCCGTCAGCGGCTGCCCGCGCAACTGCGCCGAGGCCGGCATCAAGGACGTCGGCATCATCGGCGTCGACTCCGGCTGGGAGATGCACATTGCCGGCAACGGCGGCATCAAGACCGAGGTGGCGCACTTCTTCACCAAGCTCAAGACCGCGGAGGAAGTGCTGGAGTACACCGGCGCCTTCATGCAGCTCTACCGCGAAGAAGGCTGGTACCTGGAACGCACCGTGCACTACGTGAACCGTGTCGGCCTGGACTACGTGAAAAAGAAGATCCTGGACGACCATGCCGGCCGCAAGGCACTGTGGGAACGCCTGCAGTTCGCGCTCGACGGCGAGCCTGATCCGTGGTTCGAGTTTGACAAAGCCACGGTGGACACACGTCAGTTCGAAAAGATTTCAGCATGAAATCGGCCTCTAGACCCGATAAAACAAGCGCTAACAGCTACAAAAAGTGAGCACATCATGAGTGAATGGAAAACCATCTGCCGCGTGGAAGACATCCCGGTCCTCGGTTCGCGCCGCGTAGCACGGCCGCAAGGCATGGACGTGGCGGTGTTCCGCAACGACCAGGACCAGGTCTTTGCCCTGCTCGACCGCTGCCCGCACAAAGGCGGCCCCCTGAGCCAAGGCATCGTGTTTGGCACCCACGTCGCTTGCCCGCTGCACAACTGGACCATCGGCCTCGACACGGGCTGCGCCCGCGCGCCCGACGAGGGCAGCACGCCGCGCTTTGCCGTACAGGTGACGAACGGTGTGGTGCAGCTCGACGCCCAGGAACTCGCCACACTGGCGATTGACGTCCAGCCCCCGGTGGCCGGGCCGTGCCAGAGAAAGACGGCCTGCGCATGAGCCCTGGCCCCGTCAGAGAGACTCGCTCCACCTGTCCCTACTGCGATCTCGCAGCATGGGCTGCGGATCGCTTTGCGAACAACATGAAACACCTCCGTAGGGACTGAACATGCCAACGGAAACTCGCTCCACCTGTCCCTACTGCGGTGTAGGCTGTGGCGTCATCATCGAATCGCAGGGCAACCAGATCACCGGCGTGCGCGGTGACCCGGCGCACCCGGCCAATTTCGGCCGCCTGTGCTCCAAGGGTTCGACGCTGCACCTGACGGCGACACCAGACATCACACAGCAAGTGCGCCTGCTGCAACCCATGCAGCGCCTGCAGCGCGGTGCGGCGCCACAAGCACTGGGCTGGGACGCCGCGCTGGATCTGGCCAGCACGCGCTTTGCCGACATCATCCGCACCCATGGCCCCGACGCGGTGGGCTTCTACGTTTCGGGCCAGTTGCTGACCGAGGACTACTACGTCTTCAACAAGCTGGCCAAGGGCCTGATCGGCACCAACAACATCGACACCAACTCGCGCCTGTGCATGAGCAGCGCGGTAGCCGGCTACAAGCAGACGCTGGGCGCCGACGCGCCGCCGGCCTGCTACGACGACGTGAACCACGCCGACTGCCTGTTCATCGTCGGCTCGAACGCCGCCTGGGCGCACCCCGTGCTGTTTCGCCGCATTGAAGAAGCCAAAAAAGCCAACCCGGCGCTGAAGATCATCGTGGCCGACCCGCGCCGCACCGACACCGCTGGCAGCGCCGACCTTTACCTGCCCATCCTGCCCGGCACCGACGTGGCGCTGTTCAACGGCCTGCTCTACATCATGCTGTGGGAAGGCTGGCTCGACAGCGCCTTTATTGCCGCCCACACCAGCGGCTTCGAGGCCCTCAAGGCCACGCTGCAGGATTACACCCCCTACCTGGTGGCGCAGACCTGCGGCATCGACAAGCAGACGCTGTACGAGGCGGCGCGGCTTTTTGCCACCGGTGCCAGCGGCGACACGTTGCGGCGTGGTGCCACGCTCAGCCTGTACTGCCAGGGTCTGAACCAGAGCAGCAGCGGCACCGCCAAGAACGCCGCGCTGATCAACCTGCACCTGGCCAGCGGCCAGATCGGCAAACCCGGCGCCGGCCCCTTCTCGCTCACCGGCCAGCCCAACGCCATGGGCGGGCGCGAGGTTGGTGGCCTGGCCAATCTGCTGTCGGCCCACCGCGATCTGGCCAACCCGCAGCACCGCGCCGAAGTCGCCGCGCTGTGGGGCGTGCCCGATGTACCGGCAACACCTGGCAAAACGGCAGTGGAAATGTTCCAGGCCGCCGCCGACGGCGAGATCAAAGCGCTCTGGATTGCCTGCACCAACCCAGCCCACTCCATGCCCGACCAGGCCACCGTACGCCGTGCGCTGCAACGCGCCGAGTTCGTGGTGGTGCAGGAAGCCTTTGCCACGCCGGCCACCTGCGACTTTGCCGACCTGCTGCTGCCCGCCAGCACCTGGGGCGAAAAGGACGGCACCGTCACCAACAGCGAGCGCCGCATCTCGCGCGTGCGCGCGGCCGTGCCGGCCCCAGGCCAGGCGCGCCACGACTGGCAGATCGTCGTGGATTTCGCCCGCCGCCTGGAGAAAGAATTTGGGGTCGGATCCGAATTCAGGACAGCAACGCAGACGGGGACCAACCATGCTGTACGAAATTCGGCTCTGACCCCAAATTCGCTGTTCGCGTACCCCACACCCGAATCGATCTGGAACGAGCACCGCGAGTCCACCCGCGGCCGCGACCTCGACATCACCGGCTTGAGCTACGCCCAACTCGAACAAGCCCCGCAGCAATGGCCGTGTCCTGCCGGCCAGACCACGGGCAAGGCACGCCTGTACGAAGACGGCATCTTCCCCACCCCGGACGGCCGCGCCCGCTTTGCCAACACCGTCTACAGAGAAGTGGCCGAGCCGCGCGAATCACGCTACCCCTTTTCGCTCACCACCGGCCGCCTGCGCGACCACTGGCACGGCATGAGCCGCACCGGCACGCTGGGGCGGCTGTTCGGTCACGTGGCCGAGCCGGCCGTGCAGATGAATGCGCAGGACATGGCGCACCGCGGTCTGACCGAGGGCGACCTGGTGCATGTCACCAGCAAACGCGGCAGCATCGTGGTGCCGCTGCAGGCCAGCGCGGAAGTGGCCGCCGGCCAGGCCTTCATCGCCATGCACTGGGGGCCGGAGTACCTGAGCGGCCAAAGCAGCACTGGCCTGCCGCTGGCCGGCGTCAACGCACTCACCACCTCGGCCTTCTGCCCCGATTCCAAACAACCGGAGCTCAAGCACGCCGCGGTCAAAATCCTCAAGGCCGAGCTGCCGTGGACACTGTTGGCCATGGCCTGGCTGCCGGCCGACAGCGCACTGCGCACGCGTGAGGCGCTACGCCGCCTGATGCTGCGTTTTCCCTTTGCCAGTTGCGTGCCGTTCGGGCGGGAACGCAGCGGCGTGCTGCTGCGTGCCGCCGCGCATGAAGCGCCACCGGCCGATCTGTTGGCCGAGGTGGAAGCATTGCTCAATCTGCTTGATGCCAGTGTGCTGCACTACGCCGACCCCAAGCGCGGCCAGCGTCGCGCCGTGCGGGTGCATCGCACGCATGAGCAGACCACGGTGGAAGGTTTTCTGCTGGCCGGCGACACGCGCGCCGAGGTCTGGCTCAAGACCCTGCTGCAGGACGAACTGCCGGCGCAGGCCTATGGCCGTGCGCTGCTGCAAGGCAGCGCCACCGCCCCGGTGGCACTGGCGCCGCGCAGCCGCCAGGTCTGCACCTGTTTCAATGTCAGCGAAAGCGCGATTCACACGCAGCTCACGCACTGCCATGGCAACGAAGTCGAGCGCTTGAGCCAACTGCAACAAGCCCTGCAGTGCGGCACCAACTGTGGCTCCTGCGTGCCCGAGTTGCAGCGCATGGTGCGCGCCACTTCACCCGTAAAACAGGCGGCTTGAATTGGGTACGTTGATGACTCAATTTGACGTCAAACCCTTGAATCAGCTTATTACCAAAATTTATAACAACAGGTTCAGAATTACGTCATGAGCATCAGTCAGTACATCCGAGACATCGGCCGCGGCAAGGAAGGCGCGCGGTCGCTGTCGCGCGTGCAAGCGGCTGATCTGTTCGGCCAGGTGCTCGACGGCACGGTGACCGACCTGGAGGTGGGCGCCTTCTGCCTGGCCATGCGCATCAAGGGTGAAACGCCGGAAGAGATGGCCGGCTTTCTCGATGCCACCCATGCCCGTCTGCAACACGTGCCGGCGCAGCAGCCGGTGGTGGTGCTGCCGAGCTACAACGGTGCGCGCAAACTGCCCGGCCTGCTGCCGCTGCTGGCCCTGTTGCTCGCACGCGAGGGCTTGCCGGTGCTGGTGCATGGCACACCGACCGAGTCGGCCCGGGTTTACACCTCAGAAGTACTGCTGACCCTTGGTATTCATGCGCAAACAGCTATCAAAAACATAGCAACTGGCGAGGTGCAATTTGTCCCCACCGCACTGCTGTGCCCCGGCCTGCAGCGCCTGCTGGAGGTGCGGCGCGTTGTCGGCCTGCGCAACCCGGCGCACAGCCTGGTCAAGCTCATGAACCCGGTGGCAGGCAAGGCGCTGATCGTCAGCAGCTACACCCACCCCGAGTACGCGCAATCCATGGCGGCCACCTTTGAGCTGATCCAGGCCAATGCCCTGCTGCTGCGCGGCACCGAAGGCGAGGCGGTGGCCGATGCGCGCCGCATGCCGCAGATGGACGGCTTCATTGCCGGCCAGCGCAGCAGCTTGCAGGAAGCGCAAAGCGGCTCGCTGCTGGCGCTGCCTGGCCTGCCGCAAAGCCCCGATGCCGCCGCCACCGCCGCCTACGTCCGCGAGGTGCTGGCCGGCCGCAGCGAAGTGCCGGCACCGATTGCGGTGCAGGTGGAACACATCTTGCGTCTGGTGAAGCAGCTTTAACCCGACCATGGAGGTCACGATGTCTCAGCACCTTTTCACATCCCTCGGCACTTGCACTCTGGTGGGTGCGGGCCCGGGCGACCCGGAACTGCTCACGCTCAAGGCCTTGAAGGCGATCCAGAACGCGACCGTGCTGTTCGTCGACGACCTGGTGAACGAGGCCATCGTCGCCCACGCCGCACCCACGGCACGCATCGTCTACGTGGGCAAACGTGGCGGCTGCAAGTCGACGCCGCAGGCCTTCATCGAAAAACTCATGATCACCGCCGTACGTGAAGGCGAGCGCGTCGTGCGCCTCAAAGGCGGCGACCCCTTCATCTTCGGCCGCGGCGGCGAGGAAGTGGAACATTTGCAGGAAGCCGGCATCCCCGTGAGCGTGATCAACGGCATCACCTCCGGCCTGGCCGCCGTCACATCCCTGGGCGTGCCGCTCACGCACCGCGACCACGCGCACGGCGTGCTGTTCCTCACCGGCCACGCCAAGCCCGGCGACAGCGGACCCGACTGGACTGCGATTGCCGCCACCGCCCGCACGGCCAAGCTCACGCTGGTGATCTACATGGGCGTCAGCGGCGCGCAGCAGATCGAGCATGGCCTGCTGTCCGGCCTGCCAGGTAGCACGCCGGTGGCGCTGATCCAGAACGCCTCGCTGCCGACGCAACGCCACGCCGTCAGCACACTGGCCGACCTGCACGCCACGCTGGTGCGCGAAGAACTCGGCAGCCCCTGCGTCATCGTGGTGGGCGACGTGCTGCAAGGGCTGCTGCAGTTGCAACAACAGGAAACTGGCCCGGCCTTTGCTTGGGGTACCTGAGCGGGGTCGCTGGACCCCGCCTTGAAGCGGGAGTCCACAATGAACCACACGTTTTCCGTCGCTGTCACACCCACTCCCCCCACGGCAACTGCAACCGCCACCACGGTGGCCGGCCTGTCGCTCGTCAACCTGGCGGCACGCCAGCGCATGCTGTCGCAACGCATGATTCTGCAGACCGTGCTGGCGTCGCAGGGCGATGCCGTCAAACTGGAAGAGGCCCGCAAATCGCTGCACGTCTTCACCGAAAGCCAGCAGCATCTGCAGGGCACACCACGCCAGCTGGAAGCCAGCAGCGCGCGCAAGATCGAAGCGACCTACCACGGTACCCAAGGCGTGGCGCACGTGATTGAGGCCTTCATCAGCCTGGTGCGCACCACGCTGGACCACATTGCACACCGCAGTGCACGCCAGGCCGACACATTGGCCGAACTGGTGAGCCACACCGACAAGGTGCTGGCGGCACTCAACACCGCCACCACCGCCTTCGACGAGATCACCAAGGCCAAGTCCGACGCCATGATGCGTGAACTCAGCGGCATCGTGGGCGACATCCAGAGCGTGGCCAAGGAGGCCAAGGTGGTGAGCTTCAACGCCCAGGTCATGGCGGCCCGCGCCGGCCAGCACGGGCGCGAGTTCGCCGTGGTGGCCACGGTGCTGTCCAACATCACCGGCGAGATCGACGGCCTGACGCGCAAGGCCATGCTGCTGGCCGACCGCAACAAGCTGGCGGCGTAGAGTTGAACACCCCCAGGCTGCGCGCACTGCGTGTCGCTGCGCCACCCCCCTTGCAGGGGGCAACGCCAGTGGACCGGCAGAGCCGGTTCCACGGCGTTCCCCGTTTAGAGACTGCGGACTCTTAGACCGCTTCGTGCACTGCGGCTCACGCGCCGGATCAACCTCTACATCGCCGCCGGGCCGCCCCAAGGCGATGCCGGCCCCCTCGGGGGCAGCGACCACACGCCGTGAGGGAGCGTGGGGGCTAATAAACTCGGGCCATGCAGAAATTCGATGTCGTGGTGATCGGCGCTGGCGCGGCCGGTCTGTTTTGTGCGGGGGTGGCCGGCCAGCGCGGGCTCAAGGTGCTGGTGCTGGACCACAGCCCGAAAGTGGCGGAGAAGATCCGCATCTCGGGCGGCGGGCGCTGCAACTTCACCAACCGCGACCTCGACGTGCGTGCGCCGCAGAAGCACTTCATCAGCGACAACCCCAACTTCTGTCGCTCCGCCCTGTCGCGCTACACGCCGCAGGACTTCCTCGCCTTGCTGCAGCGCCATGGCATCCCCTTCCACGAAAAGCACAAGGGCCAGCTGTTCTGCGACCGCTCGGCCGACGACATCGTCCAGCTGCTGCTGCGCGAATGCGAGGCCGGCGGTGTCACGCGCTGGCAGCCCTGCGGCGTCAAAGCCATCCAATTTTCAGCCGCCAGACCCGATGGAACAAGCGCCGGAAGCTATGAAATCGATAGCGATCAGGGTACAATCCAGTGCCGCGCCGTGGTGGTGGCCACCGGTGGCCTGTCGATCCCGAAGATCGGCGCCACCGACTTCGGCTACCGAGTGGCCAAGCAGTTTGGCCTGAAGCTGATCGAGCCGCGCCCGGCGCTGGTGCCCCTGACCTTTGACGGCGCCGCCTGGGCGCCCTACGCCGGCCTGGCCGGCTTGGCGCTGCCGGTGCAGATCGAGACCGGCGCAAAGAAGGAGCGCATGGCCTTTCTGGAAGACCTGCTGTTCACCCACCGCGGCCTGTCGGGCCCGGCGGTGCTGCAGATCTCCAGCTACTGGCGCGCCAACACGCCGATCCGCCTGAACCTGGCGCCCGAACAGGACCTGCTGCAGTTCCTGCAGCAGGCCAAGGCGCGTTCGCGCAAGCTGATCGCCAACGAACTCGCCACTCAGTTGCCCAGCCGCCTGGCCGAAGCCTGGGTGCAGCAGGACGCCGCTTGGCAGCGCCCGGTGAACGAAGCGAGCGACAAGGCACTGGCCGCACTGGCCACCCGCCTCTCGGCCTGGGAACTCACCCCCACCGGCACCGAAGGTTATGCCAAGGCCGAGGTCACCGCCGGCGGCGTGGACACGCGCGAGCTGTCCAGCCAGACCATGGAAGCGCAGAGGCAGCCCGGCCTGTACTTCATCGGCGAAGTGGTGGACGTGACCGGCTGGCTGGGGGGGTACAACTTCCAGTGGGCATGGGCTAGCGCTCACGCCGCAGGCGTGGCGCTAGCCCATGCCCTGCGGGCTGAATGAGGTTTCCCCCCGCGCCCGCACTGCGCGTCGGGCGCTGCCCCTCCAGGGGCAGGCCGCCTGTGGCGGCCGTGGTTTTTCCGGCTCTGGCGGGGCGGGCGGTTGCCGGTGTTGGCCAAACGGCTATAATGTTGGACTTTGCTGGCATAGCCCCGCCGGCCAATACTAGTTACAGGCGGGGCACTTCGCGGTACATGGCGTGCAGGCCCGATCTTCCTGTCCTCCCTCTGACCGCACATTTCGGAAATCAAGACGTAATGACGACCATTCGTGTTAAAGAAAACGAGCCGTTTGACGTGGCACTGCGCCGCTTCAAGCGCACCATTGAAAAACTGGGCCTGCTGACCGACCTCCGTGCACGCGAGTTCTACGAGAAGCCGACCGCCGAGCGCAAGCGCAAGAAGGCTGCCGCTGTGAAGCGCAACTACAAGCGCATCCGCTCGATGCAGCTGCCCAAGAAGCTGTACTGATCGCGCCGGGGTCCGAGACCTCAGAGCATCCATAACCCGCGCTCGGGACGCCAGGCGCGGGTTTTGTTTTTTTCGGAGAAGAAAAATGTCACTCAAAGACCAGATCACCGAAGACATGAAGGCCGCCATGCGCGCCAAGGACAGCGAACGCCTGGGCACCATCCGCCTGCTGCAGGCTGCGCTGAAGCAAAAAGAAGTCGACGAGCGCATCACGCTCGACGACGTGGCCGTGGTCGCCGTGATCGACAAGCTGATCAAGCAGCGCAAGGACTCGGTTGCCGCTTTCGTGCAAGCGGCACGCCAGGACCTGGCCGACAAGGAAAGCGCCGAGATCAAGGTGCTGGAAGCCTACCTGCCGCAGCGCATGAGCGCCGAGGAAGTGGCCACCGAAGTCAAGGCCATCGTGGCCGAACTGGGTGCCAAAGGTCCTGGCGACATGGGCAAGGTCATGGGCGTGGTCAAGACCCGTCTGGCCGGCAAGGCCGAGATGGGCCAGGTGTCGGCCGCCGTCAAGGCCGCGTTGGCGGGCTGATGCCCATGGCGGGGCTCAGCTCCCCGCCACCTTCATCTTGCTCAGCAGAATCGAGCCCACGGTCTTGGCGCCGTAGTTGTAGGCATCCGCGCCCACGGCCTGGATGCCTTTAAGCATGTCCTGCATGTTGCCGGCAATGGTGATCTCGTGCACCGGGTAGGCAATGCGGCCCTTTTCGACCCAGAAGCCGCTGGCACCGCGCGAGTAGTCGCCGGTGACGTAGTTGACGCCCTGGCCCATCAGTTCAGTGACGAACAGGCCGGTGCCGAGCTTTTCCAGCATGGCGTCCAGGTTGTCGCCGGCCCGGGTCAGGCGCGAGGTCAAGGTGAGGTTGTGCGAGCCGCCGGCGTTGCCGGTGGTCTTCATGCCGAGCTTGCGCGCCGAATAGCTGCTGAGGAAATAACCCTGCACCCGGCCGGCCTCGACCACGGAACGCGCCTTCACGCGCACGCCTTCTTCGTCGAACGGCGAGCTACCTTTGCCGCGCGGCACGAACGGGTCTTCCAGAATGTCGATGTGCTTCGGCAGCACGGGCTTGCCCAATGAGTCGAGCAGGAAGGAGCTCTTGCGATACAGCGCACCGCCACTCAGGGCCTGCACCAGCGCGCCCAGCAGGCCCGCGGCCAGCGGCGACTCGAACAGCACCGGCACTTCGCGCGTGCTGATCTTGCGCGCCTTCAGGCGGCTCAAGGCGCGCTCGGCAGCGTAGCGGCCGATTGCCTGCGGCGAGGCCAGGTCATCGGGGTGGCGCTGCGAGCTGTACCAGTAGTCGCGCTGCATGCCGTCGCCCTTACCCGCAATGGGCGAGACCGAGACCGAGTGGCGTGAGCTGGCATAACCGCCACGGAAGCCATGCGTGTGGGCGCTGAAGAAGTGCGACTGCTGGGCCGACACCGCGGCGCCTTCGCTGTTGGTGATGCGGCGGTCGGTCTGCAGTGCCGCGGCCTCGGTGGCGCGCGCCAGCTCGGCGGCCTGGGCGCTGTTGATAGCCCAGGGGTGGAACAGATCCAGATTCTTCTTGGCCGCAGAAGGCGACACGATGTCCCGCTCGTCCGGCAGGCCGGCCACCGGGTCTTCGGCGGTGAAGCGGGCAATGTCGAAAGCCGCCTGCACCGTCTGCTCGATGGCGGCACGGGAAAAATCGGACGTGCTGGCATTGCCGCGGCGGTTGCCCACATAGACGGTGACGCCGAGCGACTTGTCGCGGTTGCGCTCCACGTTTTCCAGTTCGCCCTTGCGCACCGAGACACTCAGGCCGCAGCCCTCGGAGGCCTCGGCGCCGGCATCGGTGGCGCCCAGTTTTTTGGCATGCGCCAGGGCGGTGTCCACCAGGTCTTCAAAGAAGGCGCGGCTGTAGCTGAAGCCGCTTTCTGCGCGAGGGTCGGGTTTATTCATAGCGGGAGCTATGATACTTGGCCGTGCGCAACTCGACCGCGCCCCACCGGATTCCCCCAGACATGTCACGCAAACCCAAAAAAGGCTATTACGTCAAAGGCCAGTTCGTCGCCGAAGGCAGCGAACTCGACCTGGAGCTCAAGCGCGAGCTCAAGGGCGATACCGAAATCAGCCGGACCGACCTCAAGCGCGAAAGCACCGAGCTGCAAAAGCTGGGTGAGGAGTTGCTGACGCTGCGCGCCGACCTCCTGGCCAAGCTGGATCTGTCAGACAAGATGATGGACGCGCTGGCCGAGGCCAAGCGCATCACCAACTTCGAGGGCAAACGCCGGCAGATGCAGTTCGTCGGCAAGCTCATGCGCCTGCTGGAGCCGCAGGTGATTGAAGCCGCCCGTGCCGCGCTGGCCGAGCAGCACGCCCCCTCCGCCCGCGAGACCAAACTGCTGCACAGCGCCGAGTTGTGGCGCGACCGGCTGATTGCCGACGACGACGCAGTGGCGCAATGGATCAACAATTTCCCGCAGACCGACACCCAGCAGCTGCGCGCCCTGGTGCGCCAGGCACGCAAGGACGCCAAGCCGGCCGACAAGGCCGCCGTGTCGCAAGGCCTGGCACCACGCCAGGGCCGCGCCTACCGCGAGGTATTCCAGCTGGTACGCGAGCAATTGGCAGCAGCGGAAGAATCAGGAGAGAACGATGAGTGACAACCAGGTCTGCGATGCACTGAAGATCGGCATCGTCTCCATCAGCGACCGCGCCTCCAGCGGCACCTACGAAGACAAGGGCCTGCCCGCCTTGAAAGACTGGCTGAGCCGCGCGCTGAAAAACCCGATCACCTTCGAGCCGCGCCTGATCCCGGACGAGCAGGCCACCATCAGCGCCACGCTGATCGAACTGGTCGAGGCCGGCTGCGCCCTGGTGCTGACCACCGGCGGCACCGGCCCGGCCCTGCGCGATGTGACGCCCGAGGCCACACTGGCCGTGGCGCACAAGGAAATGCCGGGGTTCGGCGAGCAGATGCGCCAGATCAGCCTGAAGTTCGTGCCGACGGCCATCCTGTCGCGCCAGGTGGCGGTGATTCGCGACAAGAGCCTGATCATCAACCTGCCGGGGCAGCCGAAGTCGATTGCCGAAACCCTGGAAGGCCTGAAGGATGCCAGCGGCAAGTCGGTCATGGACGGCATCTTTGCCGCCGTGCCCTACTGTGTGGACCTGATCGGCGGCCCCTACATGGAAACCAACGACGAAGTGTGCAAGGCGTTTCGTCCGAAGGCGGCCATTCGCCCACCCAGGGCCGCCTGAGCCTCAACCCACCCGAAGCAGCACCGTCCATGCCGCTGTCGCATGTTCTGCTGGCCCTGGCCGTGGTGGCGGTCTGGGGCACCAATTTCGTCGTCATCAAGTTCGGGCTGACCGAACTGCCGCCCCTGCTGCTGGCGACCATGCGCTTCGCGCTCAGCGCCCTGCCCTGGCTGCTGTTCATCAAGCGCCCGGCCGTGGCCTGGCGCTACCTCGTCGCCTACGGCGTGCTGATCGGCTTCATGTTCGGCTTGCTCTTTCTGGCCATGCGTTCCGACGTCTCGCCCGGCCTGGCCTCGCTGCTCATGCAGTCGCAGGTTTTCATGACGCTGCTGCTCGTGGCTTGGCTGCAGCATGAGCGCATGCCACCGGCCCAGTTCGCCGGCCTGGGACTGGCCACACTGGGCTTTGCGCTGATCGCCTGGCAGAGCTTCAGCCAGGCGCATTCGGACGTCACGCCCCTGGGCCTGATGCTGGCACTGGGCGGCGCCTTGTGCTGGGCGTCGGGCAATGTGGTCTCGCGCAGCATCGGCCGCGTGGACATGCTGGGTTTCATGGTCTGGAGCAGCGTGTTTGCCGTGCCGCCCTTGCTGGGGCTGAGCCTGTGGTTCGAAGGCCCGGCCGCCATCACCGAGGCGCTACCGCGCGCCAGCCTGGCCGCCTGGGCGGCGATGATCTGGCAGGCCGTGGGCAACACGCTGTTCGGCTTTGGTGCCTGGGGCTGGCTGCTGGCGCGGCACCCGGCCGCCACCATCACGCCCATGGCCCTGCTGATCCCGGTCTTTGGCATGGGCGCCTCCGCCTTGCTGCTGGGCGAACCGCTGCAGGCCTGGAAGCTGGCCGCAACGGCCCTGGTGATCGGTGGACTGGCGGTCAACGTGCTGGCGTCGCGCCGCTGACCGGTCGCCTACTTGCCCACCAACTGGTTGAGCTTGGCGGCCTCGAAGTGCTCTTCGCGCGCCGCATCACAGGGTACGCACTCCGACGGCGGCTTGCCGGTCGAGAGTTTCTCGATCGCCTGCCACAGCAGCGCAATCTGGTGCTCCTGCGACGAGGCGTTGTCGATCAGGCCGCGCATGGCCTGGCTCAGCGGGTCGTCTTCCTGCGTGATGCCATAAGCGGTGAACTTCTTTTCCGGCGCCGTCACGTCGGCGCTTTCGCCTTCCTTGGACGGGATGATGCGCGCCGGAATGCCCACGGCGGTGGCGCCGGCTGGTACCGGCTTGATCACCACGGCATTGGAGCCGATCTTGGCGCCGTCACCGACTTCAAAACCGCCCAGCACCTTGGCGCCCGCACTCACCACCACATCGCGGCCCAGCGTCGGGTGGCGCTTGGTGCCCTTGTAGAGCGAGGTGCCGCCCAGCGTGACGCCGTGGTAGATCGTGCAGCCGTCACCCACTTCAGCGGTCTCGCCGATCACCACACCCATGCCGTGGTCGATGAAAACGCGCTGGCCGATCTTGGCGCCCGGATGGATCTCGATACCGGTCAGCCAGCGGCTCAGGTGCGAAATGAAACGCCCCAGCCATTTCAGGCCGTGGGTCCAGCACCAGTGGCCCCAGCGGTGGAACAGCAGCGCATGCAGGCCGGGGTAGCAAGTCAGCACCTCCCAGCCGCTGCGGGCGGCCGGATCGCGGTCGAGGATGCACTGGATGTCGGAGCGGAGGCGGGAAAACATGGCTGCAGTTTATCGCTTCGCCTTGTCGGCTGTCTCCAGCATGGCCTTGGCAACACCTCTGAGGATATGGATTTCCTCCTGCGTCAGCTCGGCGCGGTTGAACAGGGCATTCAGGCGCGGCATCAGCTTCTTGGGTGCGGCCGGGTCGAGGAAGCCGATGGCCGTGAGCGCCTGCTCCAGGTGCGTCAGCATGCCGGCCACCTGCGGCACGTCGGCCAGCACCGGCGGCGCGGTAGCAGCCTGCACCGCATACCCCCCCAAGGCCACCCGCCAGTCGTAGGCAATCACCTGCAACGCCGCGCCCAGGTTGAGCGAGCCGAACTTGGGGTTGGTCGGGATGCTCAGGGCCGCGTGGCAGCGGTAGACGTCTTCGTTACGCATGCCGAAGCGCTCGGAACCGAACAGGAAGGCCACGCCCTGCCCCGGCTCCAGACTTGAGACCTTTTCGGCCTCCAGGCCTTGTGATTCATGCGCCGAACGCTCCTGTTTCAGTAGCAGATCAAAGTGCTCACGCGGGGTACGGGTAGGCGGGCCGAAGTCGCGCGGTGTCATGGCGGTGGCGCACAGGTGGGTCATGCCGTCCAGGGCCTCGTCCAACGTCTCCACGATGCGCGCGTTCTCCAGCACGTCCAGGGCGCCGCTGGCGCGCTGGATGGTTTCCTCGCGGCGCAGCACATTGGCCCAGCGCGGCGCCACCAGCACCAGATCATCAAAGCCCATCACCTTCATGGCGCGCGCCGCCGCCCCCACATTGCCGGCGTGGCTGGTCTGGATCAGGACAAAACGGGTGCGAAAAGTGGGTGTTGGCATCGGAATCTGGGCGAACGGGTAAAATCGCCCTATTGTCGCTGCCCGCATCGCCGAGCAGTCCGTTCGCTCTTCGTCCGTTGAAGGCAGATCCCTGTGGGTCTGTCCCGCAAACCTCACACACAATTTATGTCGACCAACCTGCACCCCATGCTTAACGTGGCCATCAAGGCCGCCCGCGCCGCCGGCGCCATCATCAACCGCGCTGCCCTGGATGTCGAGGCGGTTCGCGTTTCGCAAAAGCAGGTGAACGACTTTGTGACCGAGGTGGACCATGCCAGCGAGCAGACCATCATCGAAACCCTGCTCACCGCCTATCCGGGCCACGGCATTCTGGGCGAGGAAACCGGCAGTACCTATGGTGCCAAGGATTCAGAATTCGTCTGGATCATCGACCCGCTGGACGGCACCACCAACTTCATCCACGGCTTTCCGGTCTATTGCGTCAGCATCGCGCTGGCCGTCAAGGGCAAGGTCGAACAGGCCGTCATCTACGACCCGAGCCGCAACGACCTCTTCACCGCCACCAAGGGCCGCGGCGCCTACATGAACGACCGCCGCATCCGCGTCAGCAAGCGCACGCAGCTGAAGGAATGCCTGATCTCCACTGGTTTCCCCTTCCGCAAGGGCGACAACTTCCCCGCCTACCTCGCCATGATGAGCGACGTGATGCAGCGCACCGCCGGCCTGCGCCGCCCGGGCGCTGCCGCGCTCGACCTGGCCTATGTGGCCGCCGGCTTCACCGACGGCTTCTTCGAGACCGGCCTGCAGCCCTGGGATGTGGCCGCCGGCTCGCTCTTGGTGACCGAGGCCGGGGGTCTGGTCGGCAATTTCACCGGTGAGTCCGACTTCCTCGAGCAGAAGGAATGCCTGGCCGGCAACCCGCGCATCTATGGCCAACTGGTGCCGCTGCTGAACAAGTACAGCAAGTTCGCCAGCGCTGGCGACAAGGCGGCCGCACGCCAGGCCGCCGCCAATGTCACCACCCTCACGGTCTCCTCGGCACCGGCTGAAGAAGACGAACGCGATCAAGGCGCGTTCGAATAAGCAGACAGGTTGAACGTGCGCCGCCGGCTCAGGCCGGCAGCGTGATGGCCTCGATCGGGACCGGTCGGCTGAACAGATAGCCCTGGAACAGGGTGCAGCCGTTGTCCAGCAGAAACTGGCGCTGCCCTTCGGTTTCCACCCCTTCGGCCACCGCTGTCAGGTCCATGCTGTGCGCCAGTGCCAGGATGGTGCGCACAATGGCGGCGTCGTTGGCATCCTCCAGCACATCACGCACAAAGGTCTGGTCGATCTTGAGCTGGTCCAACGGCAGGCGCTTGAGATAGGCCAGCGAGGAATAGCCGGTGCCGAAGTCGTCGAGCGCGAAGCGCACACCGCAGGAGCGCAGGGCACTCATCTTGCGAATGGCATCCTCCACATCGGACAGCAGCACGCTCTCGGTCAGCTCCAGCTTCAGAAGCTGTGGGTCAGCGCCACAGTCGTGCAATACCGCCAGCACCTGGGCCACAAAATCGCTGCGCCGGAACTGGCGCGCACTGACGTTGACTGACAGCGTCAGCCCCTGGGTGGCCGCCTGTCCCTCCCAGGCCACCAGCTGCCGACAGGCGGCCTGCAGCACCCATTGGCCGATGGGCAGGATCAACCCGGTCTGCTCGGCCAGGTCGATGAACTCGCCCGGCCCCACCAGGCCACGCTGCGGGTGCTGCCAGCGCACCAGCGCCTCAAAGCCGGTGGTGCGTCCCTGCACATCGACCACCGGCTGGTAATGCAGCAGCAGTTCCTGGCGCTGCAGGCCCTGGCGCAGATCGGCGTCGAGCGCTGCGCGCGCCATCACGGCCGCCTGCATCTCGGGGTCATAAAAACGCAGCGTGTTGCGCCCGGCCGCCTTGGCCTGGTACATGGCCACGTCGGCACGCTTGAGCAGCTCGTCGGCCCCGGGCTCATGGCCGGAGAACAGTGCGATGCCGATGCTGGGCGTGCTGCTGTGCTGCTTGCCCATCAGTTCATACGGCTGATTGAGCGAAGCCAGGATCTTCTCGGCCACGATCTCGACCTGGCTGGCCGCCTCGCTGGACTCCTCACTCAAGCCTTCGAGCATCACCACGAATTCGTCGCCGCCAAAACGCGCAGCGGTGTCCCCCTCGCGAATGCAGCCCACCAGTCGATCCGCCACCTGCTCCAGCAACTGATCGCCAACGTCGTGCCCGAGCGAGTCGTTCAGGTCCTTGAAGTTGTCCAGGTCGATGAACAGCAGCGCGCAATGGTGGTGGTTACGGGCACTGATGGCCATCGTCTGCGTCAGGCGGTCCATCAGCAGACGGCGGTTGGGCAAGCCGGTCAGCGTGTCATAGAAGGCCAGGCGCTGGGTTTCGTCCTCGGCGTGCTTGCGCTTGCTGATGTCGCGCCCGATGCCGCGATACCCGCGAAAGCGTCCCTGGGCATCAAACATCGGGGTGCCGCTGATCGAAATCCAGTACGACTGGCCATCCGCATCCCGCCGCTGCAGCTCCAGATCCTTGAACTGCTGGTGAGACGCCAGTACCCGGCGGTGCGCCGCCCAGTCCTCCTCGGTCATGTTCACAGCCCCGATGTCCCAGCGGGTCTTGCCGATGCTGTCGTGCGCGGTGGTGGTCGACTTGCCCAGACGGTAGCCATCAAAGCGGGTAAAGCGGAACTGCTCGTCGATCTCCCAGTACCAGTCGGAGGAGAGATCGGTCAGGCTGCGAAAGCGCGCCTCGCTCTCCTGCAGCTGCATCTCGGATTTCTTGCGCTCCGTGATGTCCGTGAGCGCGCCGTAGGACATGATGTCCCCCTCGCCTTCGATATGGACGACCGCGTTGCCCAGCAACCAGCGCTCGCTGCCATCCTTGAAGCGGACGCGGAACTCGTGGTGCCAGGTGCCGCCATCCACCGCCGCTGACTTCATCGAGGCCCGGACACTGGGCAGATCGTCCGGGTGAATGAACGCGAACACAAACGAGGCATCCTCCCGCGCGTCCTCGGGCCGGATCTGGAACATGCGGAACAAGGCATCGCTGGCGAAGGGGAACGTCATGCGGCCATTGGCCCGCGTGCACATCTGGAACACCATGTCGGGGATGCGGCTGGTGATTTTCTGGATGAAGTCCAGCCGTTCCTGCAGCGCCTGCCGCGCCTGGTGCTCGTGGGTCACGTCCAGCACCACCCCGAAATCGGTGCTGCTGCCATCGCGCCGGAACTGCCGGTGCATGCGCGTGCGCAGCCAGAATACCCTGCCATCGGGATGGCACCAGCGGTACTCGAACACTTCACCATCCAAGCGCTGGCGCGCCTCCAGGAAAGCAGGCAGGTCATCCGGGTGGGTGTAGCTGCGCGACTCCTGGATACTCATGTCCGGGCTGCGGTTTATGTCGGCCAGCTTGAGCAGGCCATCGGACCAGTGGATGGTCTGGCCGTCCGTGCTGGCCGTCCAGTGGCCGACACGCGCCAGCCGCTCGGTGAATTCATAAAGTTCGAGCTGGGCACTGAGCTGTTCGTTGGCCCGCTCCAGCGCCATCTCACCGGCACGCAAAGCCTCCTCGGCCATGCGCTCGGCCGTGATGTCCTTCACGCGCATGAGGATCAGCTTCTCGTCGAACACCTCGATCACCGAGCCGCTGAGCCGGACCAGGCAGGGCGCCCCGTCCTTGAGAAACACCGTCGCCTCCAGGCCGCGCAGCCTGCCTTGCGTGATCAGCGGTGTCAGTGCCTTCTGCCGGGTTTGCGCATCGATCCAGTGATGCAGCTCGACCACGGTATGGCCGATCGCCTCTTCGCGCGTGTAGCCGGTCAGGTTCAGCCACTCCTGGTTGACGTCGACCAGCAGGCCATCCGACAGGCGCGACAACACCAGCGCCTCCGGGCTTTCCTGGAACGCCACGGCAAACAGCCGCTCGGAACGCAGGCGCTGCTCCATCTCGGCAAGGTCCTGCGCCGCGGCCTCTTCGCCCTGGCCCAGGTTCAGCAGACGCAGCCGAGCCACGTCCAGCGCAGCGCGCAGGCGTTTGATTTCCTCGATATCGGCGTCAGATTCCATGCGTGTTCAAAGGATGACCCAAGATGGCCGTCTCGGCAAGAGGAATGCCCCCTTGTTGAGGGACATGGTAGCCGAGTGCTTCGCCACGTCAGCCGATCTGCTCGGCGGACACCAGTATGAGTTCATGGACCGGCACCGGGCGGCCGAACAGGTAGCCCTGGAACGCCCAGCAGCCGTTGTCCAGCAGGAACTGTTGCTGTCCTTCGGTCTCCACGCCCTCGGCCACCGCCATCAGGTCCATGCTGCGCGCCAGCGCCAGAATGGTGCGCACGATCGCCGCATCGTTGGGGTCGGTCAATACATCGCGCACGAAGGACTGGTCGATCTTGAGCTGGTCCAGCGGCAGGCGCTTGAGGTAGGCCAGTGAGGAATAGCCGGTCCCGAAGTCATCGAGCGAGAAGCCGACACCGATGGAGCGCAGCTCGCGCATCTTGCGCACGGCGTCCTCCACGTCGGACAACAGCATGCTCTCGGTCAATTCCAGCTTGAGGCGGTAGGGGTTGGCGCCGGAGGTGCGCAGCAGCTCAAGCACCTGCTGGGCAAAATCGCTCTGGCGGAACTGGCGCGCGCTGACATTGACCGCAATGCTCAGGTCGCGTGTAGTCGCGTCGACCGACCAGGCCACGAGTTGCTGGCAAGCGGCCTGCAGCACCCACTGGCCGAGCGGAATGATCAGGCCGGTCTTTTCGGCCAGGTCGATGAACTCGCCCGGCAGGATCAGGCCGCGCTCGGGATGCTGCCAGCGCACCAGCGCCTCCACGCCGATGGTGGTGCCGTTCTCGTCGACCACCGGCTGGTAGTGCAGGCGCAGTTCCTGGCGCTGCAGGCCCTGGCGCAGGTCGTCCTCCAGCGCCGCCCGGGCCGAGGCCGCGGCCTGCATGCCGGGGTCGAAAAAGCGCAAGGCATTGCGCCCCGCCGCCTTGGCCTGGTACATGGCCAGGTCGGCGCGCTTGAGCAGTTCGTCCACGCTTTGCAACTGGTCGTGGAACAGGGCAATGCCGATGCTGGGCGTGCTGTGGTGGAAATGGCCCAGCAGCTCGAAAGGCTGGTTGATGGCCGCCAGGATCTTCTTGGCCGAGGCCTCGGCCTGGAAGGCACCCTCGCCCGCGTAAGGGCTGAGCTCTTCGAGCATAACCACGAATTCGTCGCCACCCAGGCGCGCCACGGTGTCGATCTCGCGCACGCAGTCGCGCAGGCGCTGCGCCACTTGGCGCAGCAGCAGATCGCCGACATCATGGCCCTTGGTGTCGTTGAGGTCCTTGAAATTGTCCAGATCGATGAAGATCAGCGCGCCGTGGCGGCGGCTGCGCGCCACCGTGGCCAGCGCCTTGGTCAGCCGGTCGGTCAGCATGCGCCGGTTGGGCAGGCCGGTCAGGGCATCGAAGAAGGCCAGTTGCTCGATGCGCTGCTCCACCTGCTTGCGCTGCGTGATGTTGCGCCCGACACCCCGGTAGCCCAGGAAGCGGCCCTTGTCGTCAAAAATTGGTGCCCCACTGACCGAGATCCAGACGCTGACGCCATCCGGTCCGACCCGCTCCAGCTCCAGCTCACGGAACACCTCGCGCGCGCGCAACACGTCGCGGTGCGCCTCCCAGGCCGCCTCGCTCATGTTGAGGGCGGGAATGTCCCAGCGGGTGCGGCCAATGTCATCGAACCGCGCCAGCCCGGTGCTGGCCTCCAGGTTGCCGTCGATGCGCGTGAAGCGGTACTGATCGTCGATCTCCCAGTACCAGTCGGAAGACAGCTCGGTCAGGCTACGGAAGCGCTGCTCGCTCTCGCGCAGCCCTTCCTCCACGCGCTTGCGCTCGCTGATATCCATGTGCGTGCCCACCATGCGCACCGGCAGCCCCGCCTCGTCGCGTTCGACCACACGTGCGCGCGCCAGGATCCAGACCCAGTGCCCGTGCTTGTGGCGCAGGCGGTGCTCGGACTCGAAGTACGGCGTCTCGCCGCGGATATGCTCGCCCAGCGCATCGGTGGCGGTCATCAGGTCGTCCGGATGCAGCATCTCCTGCCACATGGCGCCGCTCGGATCGATCTCGCCGGCTTCGTAGCCCAGCATCTGGCTCCAGCGCGCGTTGTAGGTACGCACATTGGTGACGAAGTTGCGGTCCCACAAACCGAGCGCAGCACCGCTCAAGGCCAGCTCCAGCCGCTCGGCATTGGCGCGGCGCTCCTTGTCCTGCATGACGGCGTCCTGCTCGCGTACACGGCGCTGGCGCTGGAACAGGTGCAGCCCCATCATGGAGGCCAGGGCCAGCACCACATACAGCAACAGCGACAGCCACATGCGCTGGAACCAGGGCAGGTAAACGGCCGATACGTCGCGGCTGACCTGGACCACCAAAGGCTTGTCGACCTGGAAGCGGGCCGGCCGGATGGTGCGCAGGGCCACCAGGCTGTCAACCGCCGTTTCCGTACTGCGGCCACGGTAAAAGTTGCTGGTCATGCCGCTGATCTGGTGCTGCTCAAACAGGCCATCGATCCGGCCCGGATTCACGTCGTCCGGCAGCACGCTCCTGCCCACCTGCAGGAACGGCTGCCCGCTTTGCGTCACCAGGGTCGATCGCATGTCGGCGGCATAGAGCACGGAACGCATCACCACGCCGAAGAAGTCCGGGTCGAGCTTGGCATACACCAGGCCGGCAAAGTTGCCGTCGGCATCCAGCATCACCCGCCCCACCATGAGGCTGACGACGCCACGCGCCCCGACATAAGGCTCCGAGATGTAAAGCATCTGCGGGTCCGGCTTGGCCTGCGGCATCGCGAAGAACTCACGCTCGCTGCGGTCGGCACCGACCAGCGTGTCCACGCTGTTGGCCACGATGACGCCACGGCGATCCAAGATGCTGATGAAACGCACGCCGGGCATGGCCTCGGTCAGGGCCTGAAGCCGCTTGGTCGCGCGCGCACTGAAATCGTGGCCTTTCCAGAGCGGGACTTCCTCCCGCACCCCCTGCAAGGCGCTGTTGACGCCGCCCAGCAGTTGCTCCAGGTATTCGTCCACCACCCGGGCCTGCACCTGGAGACGGTCGCGCTCGTTATGGCTGGTGTTGCGGAAGTCGTGCCAGAGCATGACGCCGAGCAGCACAGCGGCCAGCAGAAAGACCAAGCCCAACGCCAGCCACTCGCGGTGCCTGCGTCGTTTCCTGGTGGAGGGCGCTTGTTCCTTGTTCATTCTCGGCAGCGCGCATCCTACCCCATGCACACGCGCTGTCGAGCGAGTTCACCCCCGGAGTTGCCCCAATGCGACAGAGGCGAACTGATACAGTCAGTGCCCAGTCCGCAATCGAAAAAAGATCAGGCACACCCTTGGATACCCCGACTCCCATGATGCAGCAGTACCTGGCCATCAAGGCCGGGTACCCACAGACACTGGTGTTCTACCGCATGGGCGACTTCTACGAGCTGTTCTACGAAGACGCCGAACGCGCCGCCCGCCTGCTCGACATCACCCTCACCCAGCGCGGCCAGTCGGCCGGCAAGCCGGTCATCATGGCCGGCGTCCCCTTCCATTCGGTCGAAACCTACCTGGCCCGCCTCATCAAGCTGGGCGAATCGGTCGCCATTTGCGAGCAAGTGGGCGAAGTTGGTGCATCCAAGGGCCCGGTAGAGCGCAAAGTGGTGCGCGTGGTCACGCCCGGCACGCTGACCGACAGCGCCTTGTTGAGCGACAAGTCCGAATCCTTCCTGCTGTCGGTGCACCAGGGGCCACGCCATGGCTGCGGCCTGGCTTGGCTGAGCGTCACGCAAGGCGAGGTGTTCCTGGCCGAATGCAGCCCCGACGCGCTGGAGGAATGGATCGCCCGCATCGCCCCGGGCGAGCTGATCTACAGCGCCGGCGTCACGCCGGCTTTCGAGCAGCGGCTGCAGGCCCTGCGCCAGTCCAGCGCTGTTTCCCTGAGCCTGCGCCCCGAATGGCAGTTCGATGCCGCCCTGGGGCAGGCCAAGCTGCTGGAGCTTCTGGGCGCCGCCAGCCTGGCCTCCTGGAGCGCCGACGATCTGCCCCTGGCCCACGCCGCCGCTGCCGCGCTCTTGGGTTATGCCGAGCACACCCAAGGCCGGGCCTTGACCCATGTGCACAGCGTGCGCGTGCAGCGCAACGACCAGTTGATCGACCTGCCGCAGACCACGCGGCGCAACCTGGAACTGGTGCAGACCTTGCGCGGCGAGGACGCGCCCACCCTGTTCTCGCTGCTCGACACCTGCATGACCGGCATGGGCAGCCGCCTGCTGAAGAACTGGCTGCTGGAGCCGCAGCGCGACCGTGAACCGGCCAAAGCGCGGCTGGAAGCCATCACCGCGCTGCGCACGGGCCCCTGGCAGAAGCTGCGCGCGCAGCTCAAGGGCTGCAGCGATGTGGAACGCATCACCGCGCGCATCGCGCTGCGCCAGGTGCGCCCGCGCGAACTGGTGGCCCTGCAACAGACGCTACAAAAAACAGAGCTATTGGCGCCCGTTCTACAAGGTCAAACGGCACTTTTAGCCCAGATCTCCCAGCACCTGCTGCCACCGGCCGGCTGCGCCGAGCTGCTGAAGCGCGCCATCCTGGAAGAACCGGCCGCGCTGGTCCGCGACGGCGGCGTCATCAATGACGGCTTCGACGCCGAGCTCGACGAGCTGCGCGCCATCCAGACCAACTGCGACGGCTTCCTGCTCGACCTCGAAACCCGTGAGCGCGCACGCACCGGCATTGCCAACCTGCGTGTGCAGTTCAACAAGGTGCATGGCTTCTACATCGAGGTCACGCAGGGCCAGATCGACAAGGTGCCGGACGACTACCGCCGCCGCCAGACGCTCAAAAATGCCGAGCGCTTCATCACACCCGAGTTGAAAGCCTTTGAGGACAAGGCGCTCAGTGCGCAGGAACGCGCCCTGGCACGCGAGAAGTGGCTGTACGAACAGCTGCTCGACCAGTTGCAGCCGCATGTGCCGGCGCTCACGCGCACAGCGCGCGCGCTGGCCGCACTGGACGTTCTGTGCACGCTGGCCGAGCGCTCGCTCACGCTCGACTGGAACGCACCCCAATTCGCTATGGAGCCCTGCATCGACATCGTGCAGGGCCGCCATCCGGTGGTGCAGGCCCGGTTGGCGGAAACCAGCGCCGGTGCCTTCATCGCCAACGACACGCGGCTGGGCGTCAAGCAGCGCATGCAGATCATCACCGGCCCCAACATGGGCGGTAAGTCGACCTACATGCGCCAGGTCGCGCTCATCGTGCTGCTGGCCTCCATCGGCTCCTACGTGCCGGCGACCAGTTGCCGCCTGGGGCCGATCGACGCCATCTACACCCGCATCGGCGCCGCCGACGACCTGGCCAACGCCCAGTCCACCTTCATGCTGGAGATGACCGAAGCCGCGCAGATCCTGCACGCCGCCAGCCCCAACTCGCTGGTGCTGATGGACGAGATCGGCCGCGGCACCTCTACCTTCGACGGACTGGCGCTGGCCGGTGCCATTGCCACGCAATTGCACGACAAGACGCAGGCCTTCACGCTGTTTGCCACCCACTACTTCGAGCTCACCGAGTTCCCGGCCAAGCACCATGCCGCAGTCAACGTGCACGTGAGCGCCACCGAGTCGGGCCACGACATCGTGTTCCTGCACGAGATCCAGCCAGGCCCGGCCAGTCGCAGCTACGGTATCCAGGTCGCACGTCTGGCCGGCATGCCGGCTGCCGTGGTCAACCACGCGCGCCATGCCCTCGAATCGCTGGAGGCCAATGCCTCGGAGTCGCAGGCCCAGGTCGATCTCTTCGCCCCGCCGCCGGCAGCGGCAGCAAGCGCCCCCAGTGCCGTGGAGGCGCGCCTGGCCGAGATCGACCCCGATGCCCTGAGCCCGCGCGAAGCACTGGACGCTTTGTACGTCCTCAAGAAACTGGGAGATAAAAAATGAACAGCCACCTGCCCACCATCATCTTCTCGCACGGCAACAGCTTTCCGGCCAGCACCTACCGCATGCTGTTCGGTGAGCTGCGCCGGCGCGGCTTCAAGGTCAAGGCGGTGGACAAGTTCGGCCACGACGAACGCTACCCGGTCACCAGCAACTGGCCGCACCTGGTGCAGCAACTGGCCGATTTCGCGGCCGACCATCAACAAAAAACCGGCGAAGAGGTCTTCCTGGTCGGTCACTCGCTCGGCGGTTTCCTGAGCCTGATGGCGGCCGCCCGCCACCCGGACCTGGCCAATGCAGTGCTGCTGATCGACTCACCCATCCTGGGCGGCTGGCGCGCCACTGGCGTCAGCGTGGCCAAGACCACGCAGATTATCGGCGCCGTCTCGCCCGGCGCCGTGAGCCGCCAGCGGCGCAACAGCTGGCCCGATGCCGACACCGCCTTCGAGCACTTCCGCCACAAGAAGGCCTTCGCCCACTGGGACGCGCAAGTGCTGCGCGACTACGTGGAGCACGGCATGCACGACGAGGACGGCAAACGCGTGCTGAGCTTCGACCGCGAGGTGGAAACCGCGATCTACAACACCATCCCCGACAACCTGGACAAACTGCTCAAGCGCCACCCGCTCAAGTGCCCGGTGGCTTTCATCGGCGGTCGCCATTCGGTGGAAATGCGCCAGGTCGGCATGGCCATGACCGAGAAGGTCACCAAGGGCCGCATCATGATGCTCGACGGCTCGCACCTGTTCCCGATGGAGCAACCCATTGCCACCGCAGCGGCCATCGAGGCCTCACTGCTGAACCTGCACCGCGTGCGCGAGCTGAAGAGCAACGGGCACTGACGCCTTCTGGCCATCCTTGTTTTCAAGTCAATCCACTTTTTAACCATGGCAAACCACAACCAACTGGTCAAAGAGCAACTGCAGCACATGCTTTTTGGTTCATTGCTTTTTGTCTGCTTGGCCTCCATTGCCGTCGCTTTGGACATTGGGGCGGACGCCATCGTCAGCCTGGGCGGCGTGAGTCACTTCACCTACCTGGCGGTCGAAACCATGGCCCATGCCCTGCTGGTGCTCGATCTGATTCTTTTCATCCTGTATCTCTACAAGTCCAGCATCACCCTGGTCAAAGAAATTTTCAGCTGACAGGCATGTCACGCGGCACTTTGCCCGCCACAACTACTTCCGCCCACAAAAAAGGCCGCATACAGCGGCCTTTTTCTTGCGCGAAGCCAGAGCCTCAGGCCGTCCACTGCACCGCACCCGTCCAGGCCGTGGCCAGCACCACGATGCCGAACACGATGCGATACCAGGCAAAGCCATTGAAGTTGTGTGTGGAGATGAAACGCAGCAACCAGCGCACGCACAACCAGGCGCTGATGAAGGAAAACAGCAACCCGACGCCGAACAGCGGCAGATCGGCCATGGACAGCAATGCGCGTTCCTTGTACAGGCTGTAGGCGCCGGCACCGATCAGTGTCGGGATCGCAAGGTAGAACGAAAAATCGGTGGCCGCCTTGCGCGACAGGCCCAGCAGCATGCCGCCGATGATGGTGGCACCGCTGCGGCTGGTGCCCGGCACCATGGCCAGGCATTGCACCAGCCCTACCTTCAGGGCGTCTTTCCAGTCCATGTCATCCACGTCCTGGATGCGCGGCGCGGTGGCGGCATTGGCTTGGCGCTTCTCGGCCCACAGAATGATGAAGCCACCAATGATGAAGGTACTGGCCACCACCACCGGCGTGAACAGGTGCGCCTTGATCGCCTTGCCAAACAGCAGGCCCAGCACCACCGCCGGCACGAAGGCGATCAGCACATTGAGCGCAAACTGTCGTGCTTGGCTTTGCGTCGGCAGCGCCACCACGGTGTCGCGGATCTTCTGCCAGTACACCAGGATCACCGCCAGGATGGCGCCAGTCTGGATCGCGATATCGAACACCTTGGCCTTGTCGTCATCGAAGCCCAGCAACGCGCCGGCCAGGATCAGGTGGCCGGTCGACGAGATCGGCAGGAATTCGGTCAGGCCCTCGACCACGCCCATGATGGCGGCCTTGATCAGCAAGGTGATATCCACGTGTACTCCCATTAAGACGCTGGATTATCGCTGCCGCAGGGCCGTTGACCGACAATCGCTGTTGCGATCAGCGCGCCCCGTGCCGTTCAAAAATCTTCCGCTCCAGCACGAGGCTGTTAAATTTCAAAAGATGGCTTTATCCCTAAAACAGCTGAAAACTCAACCCGACAGGTGCCTGACGTGAGCAAAACCCGCCCGCCTGTCCACCAGATTGAGCTCTACATCAGCGAGCTGTCGGCACTGTTCAATTCAATGGACCCGACGCCATTCCATCACCGCGACCTTGACGTTGATGCACGGGAGTTCCTGGAAAGTTGGGCCATGGAGTTTCCCCAGGGCAGCCACTTTCAAATCCATGTTCACATTGAAAACATGCCGCGCGAGAACCCGGAGCCGCTGGTCACTGAAGCGATTCACAACTACTTTGAATACAAAGCCTTGCTGACCCAACGTAGTCTGCGCGTGCTGCTGCTGGAAGGCCGCACCAGCCTGCTGATCGGCCTGAGCTTTCTGGCCCTTTGTCTCTTGGGAGCCGGCATGCTGCCCAAATCCGCGGACGACACCTTCCTGCGGGTGCTGAAGGAAAGCCTGACCATCTCCGGCTGGGTTGCCATGTGGCACCCAATCCAGATTTTTCTGTACGACTGGTGGCCTCTCGTCCGAAGAGGCCGGATCTACAAACATCTGCAGCGGGCCACCGTGCACGTGCTGCCGGGAAAACGGCAACACGCGTAACAGCTCAGTCCTTCCTCACTCGCAGCACCGCACCTGGATCGGCTACGCGGCCCTGAAAGACCCACCCCTTGCAATCGGAGTGCGCTCGCAGTCCCGGCCAGACCGTGTTGACTTTGAGGCCATATCCTGTAGATTGGAGCCATTCAAGGCTCGGCCTTGCATGTTGGCAATAGCCACATCGATGCCACTTGAATGATCTGCCATGGTGAAAAAATTTCCATCGAATCCAGCCAACCCAGAGCGAATCTGTTGGGGATGCGATTTGTATTGCCCCGCCAACTCCATGCGCTGCGGCAATGGATCAGACCGGACTCAGCACCCCGTTGAACTTTTCGGCGAAGGCTGGGAAGACTGGGGCAAGGACGCGTCGGAAAAACCGGCAGCGCCGCCAAACGCCGAAGAAGCCTGATCCCGGAATCACTGCCAGAAGGCTGTCCGCCCTCGTCTTTCTCATACGACGATCACTCGTAGCGCAGTGCCTGGATCGGCAACAGCTTGGAGGCACGTCGCGCCGGGTAGAAGCCGAAGAACACCCCCACCAGCGCCGAGAAGCCGGCCGCCAGCAGAATGGCGCCGATCGACATGCTGACCTGCCAGCCAGCAAAACGGCCCACGGCCCAGGTCGACACCGCACCCAGCAGCACGCCAATGGCGCCGCCAATGAGCGACAGCGTGACCGCTTCGATCAGGAACTGCGCCAGGATGTCCTTGCCACGTGCGCCCACCGCCATGCGCAGGCCGATCTCACGCGTGCGTTCGGTCACGCTCACCAGCATGATGTTCATGATGCCGATGCCGCCGATGATCAGGCTGATGCCGGCCACCGCCGCCAGCAGCAGCGTCATGATGCGGCTGGCCTCCTCCTGCGCCTGCAAAATCTCGGTGAGGTTGCGCACCATGAACGGGTCTTCGCCGCCTGCCTGCACCTTGAAGCGCTGGCGCAGCAGGTCCTTGATGCCCTCTTCCGCCACCTTCATGCTCTGGCCTTCGCGGATCTTCACCGAGATCGACCCCACGCGCTTGAGCCGGCTGGTGGCGTCGCCGCCCCAGATGCGGTTGCGCAACGTGCTGATGGGGATCATCAGCACATCGTCCTGGTCCTGTCCCATCGAGTTCTGGCCCTTGGTGGCCAGCACGCCGATGATCTTCATCGGTACGCCACGCACGCGCACCATCTGGTCCACCGGGTCCTGCTCGCCAAACAGCTCGCGCGCCACGGTGGCGCCGATCCAGGCCACCTTGGCGGAGCCGGCCAGCTCGGCCTGGTCAAACAGACGGCCCGACATCAGCCCCCAGTCGCGCGCCTCCAGGTAGTCGTTGGTCACCCCAAAGATGGTGGTGCCCCAGTTGCTGTTGCCCGCCACCACCTGGCCGCTGGTGCGCGAGGTGGGTGCCGCCACCTGCACCTCGGGAATCTCGAATGCGATGGCCTGCGCGTCTTCTTCGGTCAGGCGCTGACGCGTCTGCGCGCCCAGGCGCACACCGGCCTGCGACACGCCGCCGGGCAGCACCAGCATGATGTTGGAGCCCAGCCCCTTCATCTGCGCCTGCACGCGCGCCGTGGCGCCGTTGCCCACGGCAATCATGGTGATCACTGCGGCCACGCCGATGATGATGCCCAGCATGGTCAAAATGCTGCGCAAGGTGTTGGCAGCCAGGGCGCGCCAGGCGCTGCGCAGTGCGGCAAGCAGGTTCATGGTTGCACCGCCCCGGCCAGTTGCCCCACGTCGGCCGCGCTCACCACGCTGGCCACGCGCGCATGCTTGTCGGTCTGGCGCCACGCGTCCAGCGGGCTGCGCTGGCTGTCCTCCACGATCTGACCATCGCGAAACACCAGCTTGCGCCGTGCCCAGGTCGCGATGTCGGGCTCGTGCGTGACGATCACCACCGTCATGCCCTGGTGGTTCAGCTCGTTGAGCAGGCGCATGATGTCTTCACTGGTCTTGGAATCGAGCGCACCGGTGGGCTCATCGGCCAGGATCAGCTGCGGGTTGTTCACCAGCGCGCGTGCAATCGCCACGCGCTGCTGCTGCCCGCCCGACAGCTCCGACGGCGTGTGCTGCCAGCGCTCACCCAGGCCCACCCGTTGCAACGCCGACAGCCCGCGCTCGCGCCGCTGAACCGCATTCACACCGGCATAGACCATCGGCAGCTCCACGTTCTCCAGCGCACTGGTGCGCGGCAGCAGGTTGAACTGCTGGAACACGAAGCCGATGCGCCGGTTGCGGATCGAAGCCAACTGGTCCGCCGCCATCGCCTCCACCTCTTCCCCCGCCAGCCGGTACTCGCCGCTGGTGGGCAGGTCCAGGCAACCCAGGATGTTCATCAAGGTGGACTTGCCGGAGCCCGAGGCCCCCATGATGGCCACAAAGTCGCCCTCCTCGATATCGAGCGACACGCCTTGCAGCGCGTGCACCGTCATGCCACTGCCAGCCGCCTGCTGCTTGGCACTGCCCATGCGGTAGGTCTTGGTCAGTTCGCGCGCTTCGATCAGTGCCATGTCAGTACTCCAACGCGCCAAGCACGACCTACCTTGCATGCAAGAAGCGATTCAACCGGGAAACGCCGTGGAACCGGCTTCGCCGGGCCACTGGCGTTGCCCCCTGCAAGGGGGGTGGCGAAGCGACACGCAGTGCGCGCAGCCTGGGGGTGTTCCATATTTCTAGAACATCATGCGCGGGCCGGTGGCGGCCGGACGCGCAGGTGTCGAGGTAGAACCGGCGCTCACGGTGCCCGTGATCACGGTCGCACCTTCCTTCAGCTCGGCCGCATCGGGCGAACTCGGCAGCACCAGCAGTTCGGTGCTGGTGCCATCGGTGATGCCCAGCCGCACATTCAGCGCCTTCGGATTGCCGCTGGCATCCATCACGTAGATGCGGCCACGCGTCACGGTGCGGCCCGCGGCCTCCATCACCAGCGCGGTGTAGCGCGTCTTCTGCTCCGGCGTCAGCAGTTCGCCGATGCGGGCGCGGATGTCGGCCGTGATGCGCTCACGCGCCTTCGCGCGCTCGGCTTCCGGCACGTCGCGCAGCTGCATGAACTTCGGCCGCGCGTCGGCGTAGATGGCATCCACCTTCTCGGTCTGCGCTGCGTCGAGCTGCAGCTCCTTCACCAGCCGGTTGCGGAACTCGGTGGCCGGACCAGCGGCAGCCGGTGCGGCCGGGCTTGCCGGCTTTTCGGCAGCATTTGGGGCCGAAGCTCCCGTCGCTGCTGCGCCAGCCGCTGCATTTTTAGTAGCATCCGCGGCCGGCTCCACACCGGTTATGCGCACGCGCAGCGCCGAGTTGGGCACCTTGAGCGCGCTCTCGCGCACATCCGTCACCACCCGCACATTGGCCGTCATGCCGGGCAGCAGGCGGCCGTCGTTGTTGGCAAAGGTCACCACCGCCACATAGGTCACCACATTGGCCACGTTGGTGGCGGCCTTGCGCACCTGGCTGATCTGGCCTTCGAAAGTCTGGCCGGGATAGGCGTCCACCGTGAAGCTGGCCTTCTGCCCGCTGCGGATGCGGCCCACGTCGGCCTCGTCAATGGCCGCCTCCACCTGCATCTCGCGCAGGTTCTGCGCAATGATGAACAGTTCGGGCGACTGCAGGCTGGCGGCCACGGTCTGGCCTTTCTCAATGGCGCGCTTGATCACGATGCCATCCACCGGCGAGGTGATGCGCGTGCGCGCCAGGTCAATACGGGCCTGTGCCAGCGCCGCGTCGCGCTGCGCCACGGAAGCTTGTGCGCTCTTCACCTGCGCCTCGGTCACGCCCAACTGCGCCTCGGCCGCCTTCACCGCTTCCAGCGAGGTGTTGACCAGCGCATTCGACTTGTCGGCCTCGCTGCGCGCAATGAACTCCTTGCTCACCAGCATCAGGTTGCGGTCGTGCGTGCGGCGCGCCTCGGCCAGGTCGGTCTGCGCGCGCGACACCTGCGCCCGGCTGGCCGCCACATTGGCCTGCGCCGTCATCACCACGGCGCGTGCGGCATCCACGTCGGCCTGGGCTGAGCGCACGCGGTACTCAAAGGTCTCGGGGTCGATCACGGCAATCAGTTGGCCAGCCTTGACCTCGGAGTTGAAGTCCACATACAGGTCCTTGATCTGGCCAGACACCTGGGTGCCCACCGTCACCTGCGTCACCGGGCTCACCGCCCCGGTGGCCGCCACTGCCGCCTGCAGCGGCCCGCGCTCGATCTTGCCGGTACGGTACTGCACGTCGTCCGCGCCGCCGCGCTGAAACCACCACCAGCCGGCCGCACCCAGCAGGGCCACCGCCGCCACGCCCGCCACGAGATAAGTCTTTTTCATGCGGCCATTGTAGGAACAGCATCCCTGCCCCCGCGTCAAGTCAGGTATCTGCCATGTAAAGACGCGGCAAACCTGGCCACCCTTCACGCCTGCCTATGGCATTTCACGCCGCCCCCGCTGCATTCCGTCGCACGGCGCTGGCACCTTCGGCGCTGCCCGCGCACAGTCCGCTTCACGGTTCAACCCACCCCTTGGAGGACACCATGCAACTGACACCCATCATCGCCATCCACCTCAGCGCCGCCCTGGCGGCTACCGTCATCGGCCCCTTCGCCCTGTGGGCGCGCCGCGGCCGCACCCAGCGCCCGCGCCTGCACCGCGCCCTCGGCTACGCCTGGGTCACGCTGATGATCGCCACCGCCGTCTCGGCCCTGTTCATCCATGGCACCGCGCTGCCACACGTCTACGGCTACGGCCCCATCCACCTGTTGGTCCCGGTGGTCTTCGTCGCCCTGTTCGGCGCCTTCTGGTACCTGGCGCGCGGTGACATCGCCGGCCACCGCCGCACCATGCAGATCACCTACGTTGCCTCCTGCGTCGTGGCCGGCGGCTTCACCCTGCTGCCCAGCCGCTACCTGGGCCAACTGCTGTGGAGCCAATGGCTCGGCCTGGTTTGACATCTACCCCAAGGAGAAACACATGAAAGACACCCCCTATTCCGACGCCGACCTCAACCGCTTGGCCCGCAAACGTGCCAGCGCCAAGCTCGGCTGGTACATCCACGCCCTGGTCTACGTGGCCGTCAACGTCCTGCTGGCGCTGCTCTCGGCGCGCAGCCAACACGCCTGGGCGCTGTTCCCTGCGTTCGGCTGGGGCCTGGGCCTGCTGATCCACGGTGCCGTGGTCTGGCTGGCCCTGCCGGGCAGCGGTCTGCACCAGCGCCTGCTGGAGCAGGAACGCCAGCGCCTGAGCCAGCAGCGCGACCCCTGGTAGCAAACCGCGGCCAGCGCCTCGCCTCGTTCATACTTGCGCCATGGCACTGCCCACTGCGCCCCAACCCGCCCCGACGCTGCACCGACTGGTGCGCACGGGGCTCATCGTGCTCAGCGTCAACACCCTGATCGCCCTGTTGCTGACACTGGTCGTTCGTGAGCCGTTCTGGCAGAACATGGTCTATTCCAACCTGATCGGTCTGTGCATCTGGGGCCTGGTCGAGTTCGGCGCCCACCGCTTCATCCACCCTGGCACCAACAGCGTGCCGCGCTGGGCCATCGTCAGCTTGGTGGCGGTGCTGCTCGGCTACGTGCTGGGCAGCCGCCTGGCCAGCCTGCTGGTGGGCCATTCACTGCTGGCCTATTGGCAGTTCGAGCCGCGCCGCGCCGCCGGCATGCTGCTGGTGGCGGTGCTGGCCGGCGGCAGCGTCACCTACTACTTCGCCTCGCGCACGCGGCTGGCGCAAACCCGCGCCCAGGCCGAAGCGGCGCAGCGCCATGCCGCCGAAGCCCGCCTCAAGCTGCTGGAAACGCAGCTGGAACCGCACATGCTGTTCAACACCCTGGCCAACCTGCGCGCGCTGATTGCCACCGACCCGCCGCGCGCCACCGCCATGCTCGACCGCATGATTGCCTACCTGCGCGCCACGCTCAGCGCCTCGCGGCAGGGCACGCACCCGCTGGCAGCCGAGTTCGAGCGCCTGCAGGACTACCTGGAACTCATGGCCGTGCGCATGGGCCCGCGCCTGCGCTACACGCTGGCGCTGCCGCCCGAGCTGGCCGAGTTACCGGTGCCGGCGCTGCTGCTGCAGCCGCTGGTGGAAAACAGCATCCAGCACGGGCTGGAGCCCAAGGTGGAAGGCGGCAGCATCACCGTGCAGGCGCGCCGCGACGGGCAACAACTGGTGCTGGAAGTGATCGACACCGGCCTGGGTTTGAATGCCAGCAACGGCACCTCCGGCGGCACCGGCTTCGGCCTGGCTCAGGTGCGCGAGCGCCTGGCCACCGAGTACGGCGCGCAGGCCGCTCTGAATTTTGTAGCTGATGGCGCAGGTGGGACAAGGGCTACCATCACATTCCCTTGCAAAACATGAACACCCACCGCACCGCCCTGATTGCCGAAGACGAACCGCTGCTGGCCCAGGCACTGCAGGCCGAACTGGCACGCGCCTGGCCGGCGCTGCAGGTGCTGGGCGTGGCCGGCAACGGCGAAGCGGCGGTGGCACAAGCGCTGGCACTGCAACCCGACGTGCTGTTCTTCGACATCCGCATGCCGGCCCTGAGCGGCCTGGAAGCCGCCGCCGCGCTGGCCGATGCCTGGCCGCAGGATGGGCCGCAGGGCAAACCCTTTCCCGCGCTGGTGTTCGTCACCGCCTACGACCAGTACGCCGTGCAGGCCTTCGAGGCGCAGGCGGTGGACTACCTGCTCAAGCCGGTGCAGCCCGAGCGCCTGCAAAAAACCGTGGCCAAAGTGCAGCTGGCCCTTGCCAACCATGCGCCAGGCGCTATGAATTTTGAAGCAACTCTGGCGCAGCTGCGCCACTTGCTCGCCGCGCCCACAACAGCAGTGGCCGCCCCCAGCGCACCGCTGCGCCTGCTGCAGGCCAGCGTGGGCCAGGCCATCCGCATGGTGCCGGTGGACGAGGTGCTGTATTTCGAAGCGGCCGACAAGTACGTGCGCGTGCTCACGGCGGAACACGAGTACCTGCTGCGCACCCCCCTCAAAGAACTGCTGCCGCAGCTCGACCCGCAGGCCTTCTGGCAGGTGCACCGCGGCACCGTGGTGCGCGCCGAGGCCATTGAGGCAGTGACGCGTGACGAGGCCGGCAAGCTCTGGCTGCGCCTGCGCGGCCACCCGGCACGGCTGGCGGTGAGCCGGCTCTACGCGCACCTGTTCAAGGCCATGTAGTCCGGCCTGCCTCAACATTTTTCAACAGCTCCCTCAAGTCTTTGCGCGGGCTGCCGTTAATAAAAGTATCGGGCTCGGTTTTGGCGAACTGCCCGGTGGCCCACCCCTCGGGGTGATGCCGGTTTGTCTCCTCGGCCAGCTTTATCAGGGTCTGGTCTTAAGCCCGCAGGTGCTCCTTTCCTGCGGGCTTTTTTATTGGGCTGCGCGCCAGTGCAACGGGCTCAGCGGCGCCAGCCGTCGCCGCGCCCACCTTCCCAACGGCCTTCGCGCCCATGCTCGAAGCGCTCACCCCCGCGCCCGCCATAGGCGTAGCCGCGGTCCCAGCCATGGTGGTGGCGCCAGCCGGGTGGCGGGCCGTAGTACACCGGGGCCGGCGGCATGTAGACCACCGGGCGCGGTGGCGGCATGTAAACCACGGGCGGGTAGGCCACCACCGGCGGTGCGCTGGCCGCACCCACGTACACGCCGGGCGAGCCCACGCCGATGGACCAGTAGATGTTGTCGCCGTGCGCGTGCGCCGCGCCGCTGGCACCCAGTGTCAGCGCAGCGGCGCATGCCAGTGCGGCAAGGGTTTTGACGGACGTTTTGGCTTTCATCGCATTTCCTTTGTCGGGGCAAAAAACACAGGCCCCGTACCCGTCAACGCGTTGCACCCCACCGCGACGACGTCAAATCTGTGAAGAACGTCGCCAAAAGTAACAAGCCCGGCCACCGCCGGGCTGCAGCTAGGGCCGTGGCTTCAGCGTGCCAGGTAGCCGCCGTCCACCGGGTAGTAGGAACCGGTGACGAAGGACGCCCGGTCCGAACTCAGCCAGGCCACCAGCTCGGCCACCTCTTCCGGCCGGCCCAGGCGGCCGATGGGGTGCGCCGCCACCAGCATGGCGTTCACCGCCGTGTTTTCCTCCAGCGCGCCGATCATGGGCGTGTGGATGAAACCCGGCCCCACCGCATTCACCCGGATGCCCTGCGTGCCGTAGTCCAGCGCGGCGGTCTGGGTCAGCCCCAGCACGCCGTGCTTGGCGGCGGCGTATGCCGGCGAGCCAGAAAAACCGACCGCCCCCAGGATGGACGCCACGTTGACGATGGCACCGCCCCCGGTCTTGAGCATGGCGGCGGTCTGGTACTTCATGCCGTAGAACACGCCTGACAGGTTGATGTTGATCACCTGGGCCCAGCCATCCAACGGGTAATCGGCCAGCGGCGCCTGCGGGCCGCCAATGCCGGCGTTGTTGCAGGCCATGTCCAGCCGGCCGTAGTGCGCCACCGCCTTGGCCACCAGTGCCTCGTTCTCGGCCGGCTGGCCCACGTCCGCTCGGACGAAGAGCGCATCGCCGCCGGCCTTACGCACCAGCGCCACGGTTTCCTCGCCGCCGGCCGCATTCACGTCCGACACCACCACCTTGGCGCCCTCGCGCGCCCACACCAGCGCAATCGCGCGGCCAATGCCCGACGATGCGCCCGTAACCAGTCCCACCTTGTTCTTCAACATGACATCCTCCTTTGACTGAACCAAGAACCTCAAAGTCATCTTAGTGCCGCCAACTTGACCGCCGTGTGACATGGCACAAGCTTTTCGCCCCGGGGCCGCAGGGGGGACGGCTATGAGCGGCCATGGGCGCAAGTCCAGGCGCCGGGTCTAAAATCGTCCAATGAGTTCCCCCAGCACCCCCGACAACGACAAAGCCCCCGCCAAGGCCAGCAACTTCCTGCGCCAGATCATCGAAAGCGACCTGACGCATGGCACCTATTCCGGACGCCACTGGGGCGGCACGCCCGGCGACGCCACGCACCACGAACAGGGCCAGCCCGATCCGGCGCGCATCCGCACCCGCTTCCCGCCCGAGCCCAACGGCTACCTGCACGTGGGCCACGCCAAGAGCATCTGCCTGAACTTCGGCCTGGCGCGCGACTACGGTGGCGTGTGCCACATGCGCTTTGACGACACCAACCCCGAGAAGGAAGAGCAGGAGTATGTGGACTCCATCCTCGACGCGGTGAAATGGCTCGGCTTCAGTTGGGACGCCCACAACACCCAGCACCTGTACTACGCCAGCAACTACTTCGACTTCATGTACCGCGCGGCGGAATACCTGATCGAAACCGGCCACGCCTATGTGGACGAGCAGACGCCGGAAGACATGCGCGCCAACCGCGGCGACTTCGTGACGCCGGGCAAAGACAGCCCGTTCCGCAGCCGCACGCCCGCTGAAAACTTGGCGCGTTTCCGCGAAATGCGCGACGGCAAGTTGGCCGACGGCGCCGCCGTGCTGCGCGCCAAGATCAGCATGGCCAGCCCCAACATCAACCTGCGCGACCCGGCCATCTACCGCATCCGCCGCGCCACCCACCACAACACCGGTGACCAGTGGTGCATCTACCCCATGTACACCTTCGCGCACCCGATCGAGGACGCGCTGGAGAACATCACCCACAGCATCTGCACGCTGGAGTTTGAAGACCAGCGCCCGTTTTACGACTGGCTGCTGGAACGCATCGTGCCCGTGCTGCGCGCGCCGCAGTTCGCCCACGCCAAAGCGTTGATTGAAAAGATCGAAGGCCAGGGCCTGGAAGCCGGCAAGGAATTCGCCCTGCACTGCTTCAACCATGCCGACAAGCTGTTTGCCAGCGAAGCCGAAGGCCAGATGCGCGCCCTGTTCGCCAAGTGGGAACACAACCGCGACGCCGTGCTGCACGACCTGCCCGCCTTCTTCGCCCTGCTGAAAACACAAACCGCGCAGTTCACCCCGCTGCTGCAGCATGCGCTGGACGGCGAACGCCCCAACGTCTTTTTGCTGCCGCACCAGCACGAGTTTGCGCGGCTGAACCTCACGTATGTGATCACCAGCAAGCGCAAGCTGGCGCAACTGGTGAACGACAAGCATGTGAGCGGCTGGGACGACCCGCGCATGCCCACCATCGTCGGCCTGCGCCGGCGCGGCTTCACACCCGAGAGCATCCAGAACTTTGCCGAGCGCATTGGCGTCACCAAAGACTACAGCTGGATCGACTACAGCACGCTGGAAGGCTGCCTGCGCGAAGACCTGGACGTGCAGGCCCCGCGCGCCATGGCCGTGCTGGACCCGGTGAAGCTGGTCATCACCAACTGGGACGAACTGCACGGCAAGGATGCGCTGGACGACTGCCACGCCCCGGTGCACCCGCACCACCCCAACCTGGGCAAGCGCGCCTTCAAGTTCGGCCGTGAGCTGTGGATCGAGCGCACCGACTATGAAGACGTGCCACCCAAGGGCTACCACCGTCTCTACCCGGGCAACAAGGTGCGCCTGAAATACGGCCACGTGATCGAATGCAAGGGCGCAGTGAAAGACGCCAACGGCAACATCACGGAAGTGCACGCGGAATTGATTCCCGACACCAAGAGCGGCACGCCGGGCAGCGATGCAGTGAAGGTGAAAGGCGTCATCACCTGGGTGGGCGTGGCCGACGGCGTGGCCGCCGAAGTGCGCCTGTACGACCGTTTGTTTACCGACCCGGACAGCCTGAAGACGGTAACGGCCTACGTGGAGCCGGCGCTAGCCAGCTGCGCGCCGGACGACCACTTCCAGTTCGAGCGCCATGGCTACTTTGTGGCCGACCGCAAGGACCATGCAAAGGGTAAGCCCGTATTCAACCGGGTGACGGGATTGAAGGATAGTTGGGCCAAGTAATCAAGTTGAGGAAAACATGCCTGGACTAGCTCTAGTCAACTTTCGCGGCTTTCACTCTGCAGTCATTCCGCTGACGGATGTGAACTTTTTTGTTGGCGAGAACAGCACTGGAAAGAGCAGTGTTCTCTCGCTCATTGAAATACTAGCTAGCCCGAACTTCTATTACAGCCAAGAGCTATCTTCCGAATATTGCGACTTCTCGGCATATGAGGATGCGGTTTCGGCCAAGAACCCAAAAGGCAAGATGGCTATCGGTTACTTCCGGCTCTCTTACAGTCAATCAAAGCGCGGGATCATTGATGCCTTGGCTTTTCAGTTCTTCAACGATGACGGTTTGGTAGGAATTAAATCGGTCGCCTACGTGTCAAACGGCTACCTGATTCGCGTCGAGTTCAAAAGGACGATCCTGCAGTACAAGGTTCACAAAGCGGAACTCGAAAATCACAAGACCCCCATTACGGTTTTGCCCGATCTCATTGAGCAGACCTTTGAAGGTCTGCAAGGAGCATTGATTAGCGAGGGAAAGTACTCGTACAACGCTTTGCCACAACCATCGCCCTTAATCACCGCGCTCAACGTATTGGCCCTGGAACGCATTAAGGAAAACGAAAGTGATCCGTTGGTGAGAACGAGGGTAAATCCAGGTCTCTTCCCGCAGCCCACATGGATTGCCCCAATCCGTGCTGAGCCTCAGGTGATCAACACTAAGAATCGAAGCTCATACTCACCAAAGGGTGAGCACATTCCCACGCTAATCCGAAGAGCATTCGGAAAGAAAGCGCTACCTCAACTCGTCAAGAAAATCCAGAATATCGTTCCAACATTTGGAACTCAATCGCATTTATACGAATCCATCTCGGTTGAAGAATACGGCGACAGTCCATCTTCCCCGTTCGAGGTAAAGATACGTTTTGGAGGCGCGGAGCATAGGATTTCAAATTTGGGCTATGGAGTCTCCCAGTCACTCCCGATCCTCCTGGAAATCGCAGCTTCATCAAACGATGATTCGTTCATTGTCCAGCAACCCGAAGTGCACCTTCATCCGCGAGCCCAAGCGGCATTTGGAGATTTCTTCTTTGACATGGCAAAGGAGAGGAGGCATTCGCTGTACATAGAAACGCACAGTGATTTCCTCATTGACCGATATCGTCTCCGAATGCAGAAGTCACGCGGGAGATCTGGCGTTAGCTCACAAGTGTTGTTCTTTAGTCAAGACGAGAAGAAGAACAACACAACGGAATCTATTCGCATCAAACCAGACGGCAACTACCCAGAAACTCTTCCAAAGAAATTCCGGGAGTTCTTCTTGAATGAAGAACTCGAACTCCTCTCCATCCGCTAATGTGCATCGTCATTGACGCTAACACGCTGTCCAAGGTCTTTAAAGACTCAGATGCGCAGCATGCAGAATTCAAACCAGTGCTTGATTGGATTCTGGATGGAAAGGGGAAGATAGTTATTGGTGGCACTACTCTTCACAGAGAGATTTTCAAAGAAGTTCATTGGTTTGTCAGACTATTCCGCTTACTGAGGCAACTGGACAAAGTGGTCGAGATCGACTCACGCGTCGTTGATGCGAGGGAAAAATTGGTGAAAGCGAAAATAGAGGACAATGATTTTGATGATCCGCACATCATCGCGCTAGTTGGCTCTTCAGGTTGCAAGCTAGTCTGCACCGGCGACAAACGCTCATTTCCGTTCCTTCAGAACAGAGACCTATATCCAAAGAAAAGGTCACCCCCTGCGATCTACCAAAGAGCCAGGAACAGAGGCCTACTTACGGACACCTACATAGCGGATTGCTGCCTCCCTTGCGTGAAGCTCCCTAAGGCAGCACGCGCCACTCTTGCTGCGAAAGAATAGGACGGATATGAAAGCCACCTGGAACAACACCGTCATCGCCGAGAGTGACGACACCGTGCTGGTGGAAGGCAACCACTACTTCCCCGAGCACACGCTCAAGCGCGAGTACGTCACCTTCAGCAACCACAAGACCACCTGCCCCTGGAAGGGCGAGGCGCATTACTACTCGCTCATGGTCAACGGCGACATGCTGCCCGACGCCGTGTGGTTCTACCCCGAGCCCAACCCCGAGGCCCATCTCATCCAGGGCCGCGTGGCCTTCTGGAAGGGCGTAAAAGTCGAGTAGATCTTTCTTTATGGTCTACACATCAAAGTTTGTCCACCAATAAGAGACAAGCAAGGACGCATGACGCAACTAGATTCTTCGTCGACCAAAGACAAACAAACACAAAGTCTGCTGAGCAACCTGTGGAATACAGGAAAGGAGTGGTCTCAGCGAGGATTAATCATCGGCACCTATGTGGGTGTCTTAATTGTTGCCATTTACTTTTTACGAATTCGCCATTTCCCTTTAGATGGCCTTACAAGCCTTCTTTCCATAGGCGGAGTGGTCGCGCTTGTCTCCTTCGCGCTAATGGCCTCTCTCGTTGTACTTTGGGGGGCGCCAGCGGCGGTGATGCTGTGGTTCAGATCCGAAAAAACATGGATCGATATCGGCCATATTTACTGGACAAAATCAAAGTCCCTTAACAGCGACGACGCGTTACCTCTAATCTCATTCAGGAGAATCGTAACGTTCGCGGCGCTCTCCATTGGAACGCTATGGCTGTTTATCTTTATTCTGATAACACCAGATTTTCTTGTCCCAGAAGAATATCGCTTCGGCGCAATCGCAGCCTCTGGAATCGTATGGTTTGCAGGGTTTTGCTACACCCTCATCCAACGGCGACCGAATGTCAGCTCATTCGGCCCCCTCCCTCCTGAGAAAGGAATTCTTGGACCAGTTCTACGAACCTGCTGGCATGTTTTTTTCTCTCTGAGCGGTGCATATCCTATGCTCGCGTATTCGTACGTAACAAGGATGTCTACCCTGGAAGGTTCAGGGCACACCATAGAGGCATTCTGGTTGTTGGGCGGGCTCGCGACGATTGTGCTATTACAAAGCGTAGTCCTGATGATTGAGTTAAGCAGCTCAGAAGAAAATCCAAAACTTATGAAGCCTGGGCTGCAAGCTCTAGTCGTAACGTTTTGTGCTGTTCTCGCACTGGGTTTTCTCGGTGCAATGGCCAACTTTCACGATCGCATCATGCAAGCTGTGTCCATAAGGGCCTCTCATGTGCACCTTGTCTTGAACAGATCAAGTTGCGATGCACTTCGCCTTGCTGGTGTCAGTGTGTCTCACTATTCTTCTGTTCCCGGCGGGGAGGCCTCTGATCTATGCATACTTCTCGACATCACGGTGCTTTCCAAATTGGGAGAACAATGGCGAATTGCATGTGATCGAAAATCTCCCGAGAAGATTGGATACCAAGGATTCAACGTTAACGTCAGGGACGTTGTCAGCCAAGTTGATGCCATAGGAAGCAACACAACAAATTTCAACATCGATTTGCCGGATCTCGTTTGTGGAGACTTAAGAGCTTCTTACCCGTAAAGGACACGTCATCTCGCTCACCCCTGCTTGGTTATGACCGTCAATCAACGCTGTAAGGTGCAAGATTAGGCATTTCCCAAGAAGTGCGTTACCCAGTATTTGCGCTGAGCCTATAGCTGATGCCCCGCCGCAAGCACCACCACGTCTACGTCATCGAGCTCTCGCCCGACGTGCTGTTTGAGCCCAAGTTCCGCAAGCGCAACCCGGACTATGTGGAAGGCAAACCCTGCGTCTACGTGGGCATGACGGGGCTGGACCCGGATGTGCGCTTTGACAAACACAAGGCCGGCATCCAGGCCAACAGCTATGTGACGAAGTACGGCCTGCGCCTGCTGCCCGACCTGTACGAGGGCTTCAACCCCATGAGCTACAAGGATGCGCAGGAACGCGAGGTGGAAGTAGGTATTGATCTGCGCTCGGCCGGCTTTGGCGTCTGGCAGGCCTGAGTTAACGCTATGCATGCTTATGAGCGTGCTCAATGTCGCATAAACTCACGGTTGCTTCTGCGTCTTCTTCTCCTTCGTGCAACTCGATCCCACCACCCTGATATTCATCAATATCGCCAACCTGTTGGCGATGTCACTGGCCTTGCCCCTGGTCATGGGGCTCAATCTGAGCCGCGCTGCCAGCCATGTTCGCACCTCACTCATGCTCAAGGCCGGGGCCTGGGTGCTGTTGGCGCTCACCACACGCCTGGCCGGGCAGTGGTCCGAACCGGTGCTGGCCACGCTGGCCCTCGCACTGATGTCGCTGAGCCATGTGCTGATCTTCCGTGCCTTGAGCCTGTGGCTGGGGCCGCGACCCATGGGCCGGCTGCTGGTGGTGCTGGCCGTGGTCACGCCGATCGGCTTTGCGCTGAGCTTTCACAACTACCCGGTGCGCGTGGGCTGGATCAGCCTGACACTGGCCGGTCAGTTGTTGATCCAGGCACGGGCAACGCTGCTGCCCGCATCCGACAGCCATAGCCGCGGGGGCTGGCGCTACCTGCTGTTTGGCTGCCTGTTCATGATGGCTGTGCTGATGTTCTTCCGCGGCGTCTTCGGTGCTTTTCTCCCGGAGCTCAGCCCGAACTTCACCACCCCGTCGCCCATCATCGTGCTGACGCTGGTAGCGGCCAATGTCGCACTGGTGCTGGGCAATATCGCCTTGCTGGCGGCCTGGCGCGAGGAAGCCCAGCAGCAGTTGCGCACGCTGGTGGTCACAGACACGCTCACGGGTCTGCTCAACCGCAACGGCTGGGCCGAACAGGCAAGCCAGGCGCTGCGTTACGCGCAACGCCACGGGTTTCCGCTCTCGCTGCTGATGTTCGACCTGGACCACTTCAAACGCATCAACGACACCCACGGCCATGAAACCGGCGATGTGGCACTGGCATTTTTTGGCAGCCTGCTCAGGAACAGCCTGCGTGCGGGCGACGTGAACGCCCGCCTAGGTGGCGAAGAGTTTTGTGTGCTGCTGGTGCACGCCGACACGGCGGCGGCGCAGGCCTTCGACCAGCGCCTGCGCGCCGAACTGACCCAATCCGCGCCGCAGGCGATTCCCTGCACCATCGACTTCAGCACCGGCCACGCCCTGTTCAGCGGCAAGGGCGAGACGCTGGAGTCGCTCATGGCCCGTGCCGACACGGCGCTCTACCGCGCCAAGAACGCGGGCCGCGGCCAACTGATCACAGCCGAAACGCCGGCGGGCTGACGCATGAGCGCCCTTACCCTGACCCCGGTGAACCCTGATGTGTACAGCGTGCACACGCCCGATGGCGCGCACGTGGGAAACCTCAAGCGCATTGGCGCAGTGTGGAAGTTCAAGGCCATCGGCTACGACGCAGCGGGCCAGGTCGTGCCCGGCGGCGGACCGCTGACGGACGGGCACAACACGACGTTGGCCACGCCGGACGCCGCAGCGCTCAGCGCCCGGCTGGGCGTGCGCTGAACCGGCGCACACACCGGCGGCAAGTACACTAAACAACAGCCTGCGCCTTACGGGGCCCCGCCTGCCGTGCAGATCGATCCCACTTCGCTCATCCTCGTCAACGTTGCCAACCTGCTGGTCATGGCAACGGCGCTGCCGTTCATCATGGGCCAAGGCCTGAGCCCGGCGGCCAGCCATGCGCGGCACTCGCTGTTCCTCAATGCCGCGGCCTGGATCTGCCTGCTGGCTTCCAGCCTCTGGTACGGGCAGGCACCCGACCTCATTCTTTCCACCTTGGCCATGGCCTTCATCTGC
>Ga0208123_100070_pt1 | contig 62745 bp, 59 predicted proteins | sample LakWasMe92_HOW11_2_FD_183914 | JGI IMG/M metagenome (GOLD analysis project Ga0208123, IMG submission 183914) | Freshwater sediment methanotrophic microbial communities from Lake Washington under simulated oxygen tension - Sediment Metagenome... | ecosystem: Environmental > Aquatic > Freshwater >... | reverse complement strand
GCTTTGCTCACTTTGTCTTTCTTCGCCTTGTCCTTCTTTTTCTTGTCTTTCTTCTTGGACTTCTTCGGCTCGTCGTCCTTCGGTGCCAGCAGGGTGCCGCGACAGTTCTTGGCGCCGCACCAGCACGGGTACTCGGCCTTAAGCTTCTTGGTGTAGGGCTCGTCGATGATCAGGCCGTAGTCGTAGTTCAGTTCTTCCCCGGCCTTGATGTTGCGCAGCGCCTTGATGAAGACACGGCCCTCCACCTCGTCGGCCTCGCAGTTCGGGTCGCACGAGTGGTTGATCCAGCGCGAGGAGTTGCCACCGTGCTTGGCGTCGATCACATGGTCTTCGTCCACATGGAAGTAGAAGGTGTGGTTCGGGTCCTTCGGGTCGTGCGGATGGCGGCGCTGCGCCTCCTCCCAGGAAATCACCTCCCCCACGTACTCGATGATGGTCTCGCCTTCGGCGAGGTCCTGCACGGCGAACACCCCCTTGCCATGGACGCCGGAGCGACGGGTCTGAATGCGGCGGCTGGGATTTGCGGGGGCTTGTTTGGACACGGCTGAAAAATTTGGTAAGGTGAATCCGTATGGGCGCGCGCGTGTGCGCGCTCACGTGCATGCGCATGCGCGCACGCGAGAACTGGATTGTAGTCAGATGAAAAACGCCGTTTTGAGCAAAACACTGGTCATTGCCGAAAAGCCCTCGGTCGCCCAAGACATCGTGCGCGCCCTCACGCCGATTGCTGGCAAGTTCGAGAAGCATGACGAATACTTCGAGAGCGACACCTACGTCGTCTCCAGCGCGGTCGGCCACTTGGTGGAGATCCAGGCGCCAGAGCAGTACGACGTCAAGCGCGGCAAGTGGAGCTTCGCCCACCTGCCCGTGATCCCGCCGCACTTCGACCTCAAGCCGGTGGACAAGACCAAGACGCGCCTGAACGCCGTGGTCAAACTGGCGAAACGCAAGGACGTCGACAAGATCGTGAACGCCTGCGACGCGGGCCGCGAGGGCGAACTGATCTTTCGCCTGATCGAGCAATATGCCGGCGGCGCCAAGCCCCTGGGCAAACCGGTCAGCCGCCTGTGGCTGCAGAGCATGACGCCGCAGGCCATCCGCGACGGCTTCAATGCGCTGCGCACGGACAAGCAGATGCAGCCGCTGGCCGACGCCGCGCGCAGCCGCTCCGAGGCCGACTGGCTGGTCGGCATCAACGGCACGCGTGCCATGACCGCCTTCAACTCGCGCGACGGTGGCTTCTTCCTCACCACCGTCGGCCGGGTGCAGACGCCGACGCTGGCCGTGGTGGTGGAACGCGAGGAAAAGATCCGCAAGTTCGTCAGCCGCGACTACTGGGAGGTGCACGCCACCTTCGGCGCGCAGGCGGGTGAATACGCCGGCAAGTGGTTCGACCCGAAATGGAAGAAAGCGCCCGTCAGCGAGGGCGCGGAACCCGACCCCGAGCAGAAGGCCGACCGCGTCTGGTCCGCCCGGGAGGCACAGGCCATTGCCGATGCCGTGCGCGGCCAGAGCGCCACCGTCACTGAGGAAAGCAAACCCACGACCCAGGCCTCGCCGGCCCTGTTCGACCTGACCAGCCTGCAGCGCGAGGCCAACGGCAAGTTCGGCTTCTCCGCCAAGACCACGCTGTCGCTGGCGCAAAGCCTGTACGAGCGCCACAAGGCGCTGACCTACCCGCGGACCGATTCGCGCCATCTGCCCGAGGACTACCTGCCGGTGGTGCAGGACACCTTCGGCATGCTGGCCGACTCCGGCATGAAGCACCTGGCGCCGCACGCGCTCACGGCGCTGAACAACAACTACATCAAGCCCAGCAAACGCATCTTCGACAACGCCAAGGTCAGCGACCACTTTGCCATCATCCCGACCCTGCAGGCACCCAGCGGCCTGAGTGATGCCGAGCAGAAGCTGTACGACCTGGTGGTGCGCCGCTTCATGGCGGTGTTCTTCCCCAGCGCCGAATACCAGGTGACCACCCGCATCACGACCGCGGCCAACCACGCCTTCAAGAGCGAAGGCAAGGTGCTGGTCAAGCCGGGCTGGCTGGCGATCTACGGCAAGGAAGCGCAGGACGAAACGAAAGAAGGCGAGGACAGCGGCAAGACCCTGGTGGCCGTACAGCCGGGCGAACGCGTGCAGACCGAACAGGTCGACCCCAAGGCCCTGAAGACCCGGCCGCCGGCCCGCTACTCTGAAGCCACGCTGCTGGGCGCCATGGAAGGCGCTGGCAAGATGGTGGAAGACGACGAGCTGCGCGAAGCCATGCAGGAAAAAGGCCTGGGCACACCAGCCACCCGCTCCAGCATCATCGAAGGGCTGATCGCCGAGAAGTACATGCTGCGCGAGGGGCGTGAGCTGATTCCTACCGCCAAGGCCTTCCAGCTCATGACGCTGCTGCGCGGCCTGGGCGTGGAGGAACTCTCCAAGCCCGAGTTGACCGGTGAGTGGGAATACAAGCTGGCCCAGATGGAGCACGGCAAGCTCTCGCGTGACGAATTCATGCGCGAGATCGCGGAGATGACCGAGCACATCGTCAAGAAGGCCAAGGAATACGACCGCGACACCGTGCCGGGCGACTACGCCACGCTCACGACACCGTGCCCGAACTGCGGCGGTGTGGTGAAGGAAAACTACCGCCGTTACGCCTGCACCGGCAAGGACGGCAACAGCGAAGGCTGCGGCTTCTCCTTCGGCAAGACGCCGGCCGGCCGCACCTTTGAGGTGGCAGAGGTGGAGCAGTTCCTGCGCGACAAACACATCGGCCCGCTGGACGGCTTCCGCTCCAAGGCCGGTTGGCCGTTCACGGCCGAGATGGTGATCAAGTTCGACGAGGAAGCGAAGAACTACAAGCTCGAATTCGACTTCGGCGACGACAAGGCGGAGGAAACCGGCGAACTGGTCGACTTCTCGGCCAAGGAATCGCTCGGCGCCTGCCCCAAGTGCGGCGGCGCGGTGTACGAACACGGCAAGAACTACGTCTGCGAAAAATCGGTGCCAACCCTGGCCCAGCCCACCCCGAGCTGCGACTTCAAGAGCGGCCAGATCATCCTGCAGCAGCCGGTCGAGCGCGAGCAGATGACGAAGCTGCTGGCCACCGGCAAGACCGACCTGCTCGACAAGTTCGTCTCCATGCGCACGCGCCGCCCCTTCAAGGCCATGCTGGCCTGGGACGCCGAGGCCGGCAAGGTGAACTTCGAATTTGCACCGAGCAAGTTCCCGCCACGCAAGCCCTCGGCCAAGACGACGGCCAAAGCCGCCCCGGTCGCCAAGAAGGCGCCGGCAAAAAAAGCTGCCGCGAAGAAAGCACCGGCCAAGAGCGCCGCCCTGAAGGCACCGCGCAAGCCGGCGGCCGGCAAGGTGCCCAGTGCTGCGCTGGCAGCCGTCATCGGCAACGAGCCGGTGGCGCGCACCGAGGTGGTCAAGAAACTGTGGGACTACATCAAGGCCAACGGCCTGCAGGACGCGACCAACAAGCGCGCCATCAATGCCGATGCCAAGCTGCTGCCGGTGTTCGGCAAGCCGCAGGTCACGATGTTCGAGCTCGCCGGCATCGTCGGCAAGCACCTGGGCTGAAACCTCAGACCGCAAACCGACACTGACAAACCTAGACTGCACACAACCCAGCACAGGAGACCCCCATGACACGCACCCTGCTCAGCGCGGCCCTGCTCGGCGCCGCCCTTCTTGCATCGCCCCTGGCCCAGGCCAAGGGCTTCAAGCTGTCCAGCCCCGAGATCAAGGCCGGCGGCAAGATTCCGGCCAGCTTCGAGTTCAACGGCTTCGGCTGCAGTGGCGAGAACAAGTCGCCCGCGCTGAAGTGGAGCGGCGCCCCGAAAGACGCCAAGAGCTTTGCCGTCACGGTGTACGACCCGGATGCGCCCACCGGCTCGGGCTGGTGGCACTGGATGGTGATCAACATCCCGGCCGACGTGACCGAGCTGCCAGGCAATGCCGGCACCCCAGACAGCAGCACGCTGCCCAAGGGGGCAACGCAGAGCCGCATCGACTACGGCGTCAAGGCCTGGGGTGGCGTCTGCCCGCCGCAGGGTGACAAGCCGCATCGCTACATCTTTACCGTGCATGCGCTCAAGGTCGACAAGCTGGATGTACCGGGCGATGCCACCGCCGCGCTGACCGGCTTCATGATCAACGCCAACAGCCTGGCCAAGGCCAGCTTCACCGCCAAGTACGGACGCAAAAAGCCGAAGTAAACGCCAACGCGCTACAAATTCAGTAGCGCCTGGCGCTTGATTGACAAGGGCTAAGACCCATTTTTATTCTGTTTCAGAGCTTCCATGAACATCACCAAAGACACCGTCGTCACCCTGAGCTACACCGTGAGCGCTGGCCCGGGCCAACCACCCGAGTCCGGCCAGCAGGCCTACCTGCATGGCGGCTACGGCAACACCTTTGCCAAACTCGAAGCCGCGCTGGAAGGCCAGGCCCCCGGCTTTGCCACCACCCTGGTGCTGCAGCCGGAAGATGCCTTCGGCGTGCGCGATGAAGGCCTGGTGCGCACCATCCCCAAGAGCGAGTTCCCGCCCGGCGTGAAGGTCGGCGGCCAGTTGCGCGGCATGACCGACGACGGCCGAGAGCAGGTCTTCAACGTGGTCAAGATCAAGGGCCCGCAGGTGCTGCTCGACGGCAACCACCCCTTCGCCGGCAAGGTGCTGCGCTTCACGCTCAAGGTGCTGGAGGTGCGTGCTGCCACTCCAGAGGAAGTGACCCACGGTCATGCGCATGGCGCGCATGGCCACCATCACTAAGACTTCGAACGAAGCATGAAAAAACGCGCCCGAGGGCGCGTTTTTCGTTCGCGGGCAGGCGCAGAACCGGCTCGGCCGGGCTGCTGCCTGCGCCCCCTGCAAGGGGGAGGGCGGCAAAGCCGCCACGGGGGTGTGCTTACTTCGCCACCACGCGCACCATCTCCAGGCACTTGTTGGAGTAGCCCCACTCGTTGTCGTACCAGCTCACCACCTTGATGAAGGTCTTGTCCAGCGCAATGCCGGCATCGGCATCGAACACCGAGGTGCAGGTCTCGCCGCGGAAGTCGGTGGCCACCACCTTGTCTTCGGTGTAACCCAAGATGCCTTTCAAGGCGCCCTGGCTCTGGGCCTTCATCTCGGCGCAGATTTCTTCGTAGCTGGCTTCCTTGTTCAGTTCCACCGTCAGGTCGACCACCGAGACGTCGGAGGTCGGCACGCGGAAGGACATGCCGGTGAGCTTCTTGTTGAGCTCAGGAATCACCACGCCCACGGCCTTGGCAGCACCGGTGGAGCTGGGGATGATGTTTTCCAGGATGCCGCGGCCGCCGCGCCAGTCTTTGTTGCTCGGGCCGTCCACGGTTTTCTGGGTGGCGGTGGCAGCGTGCACGGTGGTCATGAGACCGCGCTTGATGCCCCACTTGTCGTTCAGCACCTTGGCCACGGGGGCCAGGCAGTTGGTGGTGCAGCTGGCGTTGGAGATGATGGCCTGGCCGGCGTAGGTCTTGTCGTTCACGCCGAAGACGAACATCGGGGTGTCGTCCTTGGAGGGGGCAGAGATGATGACCTTTTTGGCGCCCGCCGTCAGGTGCTTGCCGGCACCGTCCTTGTCCAGGAAGAGGCCGGTGGACTCGATGACGATGTCGGCACCGACTTCGTTCCACTTCAGGTTGGCCGGGTCACGCTCTTGGGTCAGGCGAATCTTTTTGCCGTTGACGATCAGGGTGTTGCCGTCCACGCTGACCTCGCCCTTGAAGCGGCCGTGCACGCTGTCGTACTGGAGCATGTAGGCCAGGTACTCGGGCTCAAGCAGGTCGTTGATGCCAACGATCTCGATGTCCTTGAAGTTCTGCACGGCAGAGCGCAGCACGTTGCGGCCGATGCGGCCAAAACCGTTGATACCTACTTTGATCGTCATGATGGGCTTTCTCAAGAAAAGTTAAAAAACAAACCTATTTCCAAACTCATTTCTTCGCCAGCACGGCCTGCACCGTATCCGCGACATTCTCGGGCGTGAAGCCGAAGTGCTTGAACAGCACCGGCGCCGGGGCCGACTCGCCGTAGCTGTCGATGCCGACCACAGCCGCACAGCCGTATTTCCACCAGCCTTCGGTCACACCCATCTCGACCGCGATGCGCGGCAGATTGGCGGGCAGCACAGCCGTCTTGTAGGCCGCGGTCTGCTTATCAAACGTGGTGGTGCTGGGCATGGAAACCACGCGCACGGCGATCTTCTTTGCGGCCAGCAGCTCCTGCGCCTTCAGCGCCAACTGCACTTCGGAGCCGGTGGCGATGATGACGGCACGGGCCTTCTGCTTCAGGCCCAGGTGCGCCGGCTCGGACAGCACGTAGGCGCCGCGGCTGATGTCGCCCAGGTCCTTCTTGGGGGCGTAGGGCAGGTTCTGGCGGCTCAGCAAGAGCGCGGTGGGCTTGGTCGTGTTCTGCAGCGCCACGGCCCAGGCCACGGTGGTTTCGGCGGTGTCGGCCGGGCGCCAGACATCGAGGTTGGGAATCAGGCGCAGGCTGGCGGCATGTTCGACCGACTGGTGCGTCGGTCCGTCTTCGCCCAGGCCGATGGAGTCGTGCGTGAACACGTGGATCACGCGCTGCTTCATCAGCGCAGCCATGCGGATGGCGTTGCGGCTGTAGTCGCTGAAGGTCAGGAAAGTGCCGCCGTAGGGAATGAAGCCGCCATGCAGCGCAATGCCGTTCATGATGGTGGCCATGCCGAACTCACGCACGCCATAGTTGATGTGGCGCCCGCCGTTGGGCTCGCCGGCCTGGTTGAAGCGCAGGTTGGGGGTGTGGCTGGTGTTGGTCAGGTTGGAGCCGGTCAGGTCGGCCGAGCCGCCCAGCAGCTCGGGCAGAGCGGCGGTGAAGGCTTCCAGCGCCAGCTGCGAGGCCTTGCGCGAGGCCACGGTCTCGGCCTTGGTGTGCGCAGCGATCGCCGCATCCACCGCCACCTGGGCAAATTGCTTGGGCAACTCACCCTTCATGCGGCGCTTGAATTCAGCGGCCAGCTCGGGGTAGGCGGCCTTGTAGGCGGCGAACTTGGCGTCCCAGGCGGCTTCCAGCGACAGGCCACGGGTCTTGGCGTTCCAGTCGTCGTACACGGCTTGCGGAATGACGAAGGGCGGGTGGTCCCAGCCCAGCGCTTCGCGCGTGAGCTTGATTTCTTCGGCGCCGAGCGGCTCGCCGTGGGCCTTGGCGGTGTCGGCGCGGTTCGGGCTGCCTTTGCCGATGGAGGTCTTGCAGATGATCAGCGTCGGCTTCTCGGCCGAGTTCTTGGCGTCGGCAATGGCGCGCGACACGGCGGCGGCATCGTGGCCATCGACCGGGCCGATCACGTTCCAACCGTAGGCGACAAAGCGCAGTGCCGTGTTGTCGGTGAACCAGGGTGTGACCTGACCGTCGATGGAGATACCGTTGTCGTCGTACAGCGCAATCAGCTTGTTGAGCTTCCAGGCCGCCGCCAGGGCCGCCGCCTCGTGGCTGATGCCTTCCATCATGCAGCCGTCGCCCAGGAACACATAGGTGCGGTGGTCGACCACGGTGTGGCCGTCGCGGTTGAATTCCTTGGCCAGCAGCTTCTCGGCCAGCGCCATGCCGACAGCGTTGGTCACGCCCTGGCCCAGCGGGCCGGTGGTGGTTTCCACGCCCGGGGTCAGGCCCACTTCAGGGTGGCCGGCGGTTTTGCTGTGCAGCTGGCGGAAGTTCTGCAGTTCCTTCATCGGCAGCGGATAGCCGGTGAGGTGCAAGAGCGCGTACAGCAGCATGGAGCCGTGGCCGTTGGAGAGCACGAAGCGGTCGCGGTCGGCCCAGTGCGGGTTGGCCGGGTTGTGGCGCAGATGCTCGCCCCACAGCGCCACCGCCATGTCGGCCATGCCCATGGGGGCGCCGGGGTGTCCGGAGTTGGCTTGTTGCACTGCATCCATTGCCAGCGCGCGAATCGCGTTGGCCATTTGTTGGGTATTTGCCATGAAGGGGGCCGCTCCGGAAGAGGTATCAGGGGAAACCCGTTATTTTACCGGGGCCTTTCACCAGACCCCGGCCCGGGGTCACTGCAGGGCGGCAATCGTCTAAAGTGCACCCTGTGCAACACCCCACTTCCATCCACGCCATGGTGCTGGCCGCGGGCCGCGGCGAGCGCATGCGCCCCCTGACCGACGCCACGCCCAAACCCCTGCTGCCCGTGCACGGCAAACCGCTGCTGCAATGGCATGTGGATGCACTGGCCCGCGACGGCTTCACCGACATCGTCATCAACACCGCCTGGCTGGGCGAGCAGATTCCGGCTCATTTTGGCCCCCAGCCCTTGTCAGATCTGCGCCAACCGCTATCAATTTCATACTCGCATGAAGGACTGGACTTCGGCGGTGCGCTGGAGACGGCCGGCGGCATCGTGCGCGCCCTGCCTCTGCTGAGTGATGTGTTCTGGGTCCTGGCGGGGGATGTGTTCGCACCCGACTTCGTCTTTTCGCCGGCGGCCGTGCAGCGCTTTGTCGCCTCCGGCAAGCTGGCGCATCTCTGGCTGGTGCCGAATCCGGCGCACAACCCGAAAGGTGATTTCGGGCTGACGCCCGACCCGACCACACCCGGCCTGCAACTGGCCGTAAACCAAGCCGACATCAAATACACCTACAGCACCATCGGCCTGTACCGGCGCGAATTGTTCGAGGCGCCGTGGTGCGACGTGCCGGCCGGCAACCCGCAGGGCGCCAAGACCGCGCTGGCACCTCTGCTGCGCCGGGCCATGGACAATCAGCTGATCAGTGCGGAGCTGTACCTGGGGGCCTGGACCGATGTCGGCACCCCAGAGCGGCTGGCGCAGCTCAACCAGACCGAACCATCATGACCTCATCCTTGTACGCCCAACGCCGCGCCCGGCTTGCCCAGCAACTGGGCGCCGATGGCATTGCCATCATCCCGACGGCGCCCGAACACCTGCGCAACCGCGACAGCGAGTTCCTGTTCCGCTTCGACAGCTACTTCCACTACCTGAGCGGCTTTGGCGAACCCAATGCCTGGCTGGTCATCACCAGCGACGGCCACACGACACTGTTCTGCCAGCCGAAAGACCTGGAGCGCGAGATCTGGGACGGCATCCGCCTCGGCCCCGAAACAGCGCCGGCCGCGCTGGGCGTGGATGCAGCCTTTGCCGTGACGGAACTGGAGCAACGCCTGCCAAAACTGCTGGAGAACAAGGCCACGGTCTGGTACCCGTTTGCCACCCACCAAGGGCTGGAGGGCCGCATCGACGGCTGGTTGAAATCGGTGCGCGCGCGCGCGCGTTTTGGCGCGCTGTGCCCCGACACCCAGCGCGACCTGTGCAGCCTGCTGGACGAGATGCGCCTGATCAAGGACGCGCATGAACAGGGCGTGATGCGCCGTGCCGCGCAGATCAGCGCCGGCGCCCACATCCGCGCCATGCAACTGTCGGCCCGCATGCTGCGCCAAGGCGAAGACGTGCGCGAGTACCACCTCGACGCCGAACTGCTGCACGAATTCCGCCGCCACGGCTCACAATACCCGGCCTACGGCTCCATCGTCGCCGCCGGCGCCAACGCCTGCGTGCTGCATTACCGCGCTGACGACGCACCGATCCGCGATGGCGAGTTGGTGCTGATTGACGCCGGCTGCGAACTCGACGGCTACGCCAGCGACATCACCCGTACCTTCCCGGCCAACGGCAAGTTCAGCGGACCGCAGCGCGCGCTGTACGACCTGGTGCTGGCGTCACAGAACGCTTCGGTGGCGGCCACCCGGGCCGGTGCCCGCTTCACCGACCCGCACGAAGCGGCCGTCAAGGTGCTGACGCAAGGCATGCTGGACCTCGGCCTGCTCGACAAGAACCAGGTCGGTACGCTGGATGACGCAATCCACCACCGCCACTACTTTGCCCACTACATGCACCGCACCAGCCACTGGCTGGGCATGGACGTGCACGACTGCGGCAGCTACGTGGAGCCCTCCGAGCTGGGCGCGGTGAGTTCACGACACGATCCACTCTCGGGCGAGGTCATCCAGAACCGCCCCAGCCGCATCCTGCGACCCGGCATGGTCCTGACCCTCGAGCCGGGCCTCTATGTGCGACCGAGCGACCACATCCCACGCGAGTTCTGGAACATCGGCATTCGCATCGAGGACGACGCCATCATCACCGACAGCGGCTGCGAACTCATCTCACGCGATGTACCGGTCGACGCCGATGACATCGAAGCCCTGATGCGCCACTGACATGAAACCTATGCCCCACTTCTTTTCTCTTCGCGCCTTGTGGCTCACCGCCTGCCTGCTGCTTGGCGGCCAGGCCCACGCACAAGCCCCGCTGGTGATGGCCATCAGCGAAGGCACCTCCGGCGGCCTCGATCACGCCCAGGTCATTGCCAAGTACCAGGGCCTGGCCAATGTGGTTGGCGGTGCCTTGAAGCTCAAGGTCAATGTGGTGTTCGCACGCGAGTTCTCCAGCCTGGAATCCGGCATGAAAAGTGGCCGTTTCGACTTCGTGATGGCACGGCCGAGCGACTACCCGGCGCGGGCCATGCGCGACGATGGCTACAGCTATGTTGCCAGCGCCAAACCGGACGGCCACTGCCTGATCATCGTGCCCAAGAACTCGCCCATCACCCAGCTCAACATGGCTCATGGCAAACGCTTTGCCATGCCGGAGCAAGTCTCTTACATGTCCCGTTTTTGCCGGGCCGAGTTGCGCGACCGCGGCTTCGACATGGCGCGCGAGAAAGTGCAGTACGTCCGAGAGCAAGCTGCGGTCGGCTTCTTTCTTGAGAACCAGTTCGCCGATGTCGGCGCCATTGCCTCCTATTCCGGCCTGGCCAAGAAGATGGAGAAAGACGGCTTCCGGCTCCTGCACAAAAGCGTGGCCCAGCCGTATTTCCCCTTGGTGGCCAACCGCACCATCCGCCCAGAGCAGATCAAGGCCATTCAAAAAGAACTGCTGGCCTTGTCTTCCAGTACCGAAGGCGAGGAGATCCTCAAACGCATCGGCATTGACAGCTTTGATACCGGGGCCCAGCAAAGCATGGCCGAGCTCCTGAAATGGCTTGAGAAGTAACCAGGCGTCTTCGCAAGACATTCCTCCTGGGCGCAGAACTCCCTGAGCGGCCCCTATCTGCTCGTTTGACAAAAGCAATTGGCCTTTTTGATAGCCAAAAACTACCATAGAGCTCATTCAAATTGCTTTTAACCAGATGGGGTTCATCATGGCTAACTTTGCTCGCGCCAACCTGGCAACGCTCAAGAAAACGGCGAGTTATTACCTCGTCCACATCACGGTGGCGGCCTTCGTGGCTTACTCGGTGACCGGCGACCTGCTCATGGCGTTCACCCTGAGCCTGCTGGAGCCCACCGTACAAGCCGTGGCGTTCTTTTGCCACGAAAAGGTCTGGGAACGCTGGGGGAGCCACAGACCCGCTTCCCAAGCAAGCGCGGCACCGTCGCTGACGTGAGGTCGGCTCGCTCGCCTTTTTTCATTCGTGCATAAAAGTAAAAAGCGAGCGACCCGTTTCCACGGATTGCCTACGCCGACCTGACTCTTTCGAGGTCTACAATGCCAAGCCTTACAGAAGCTGACGGATTGGCTCACGGTTTGCTTTTTCCGCCAACCTGGTTGCAGCAGGAGACGATGCATGTCCAACACGACCCCGAAGTCGAACGATAAACGTGATGAGTTGCGCCGCGCCGCGCTCGAGTACCACGAGTTCCCCACTCCCGGCAAGATTTCGATTGCCCCCACCAAGCAGCTGGTCAACCAGCATGACCTTGGACTGGCGTATACCCCCGGTGTTGCCGCACCGTGTGAGGAAATCGTCAAGGATCCGGCAACTGCCTTCAAGTACACCCGCCGCGGCAACCTCGTCGGTGTGGTCACCAACGGCACGGCCGTGCTGGGCTTGGGCGATATCGGCCCGCTGGCCGGCAAGCCAGTGATGGAAGGCAAGGCGGTTCTGTTCAAGAAGTTCTCCGGCATTGATGTCTTCGACATCGAGATCAACGAGAAAGACCCCGAGAAACTGGTTGAGATCATTGCTGCCCTGGAGCCCACCTTCGGCGGCATCAACCTCGAAGACATCAAGGCCCCGGACTGCTTCTACATCGAACGCAAGTTGCGCGAGCGCATGAAGATCCCGGTCTTCCACGACGATCAGCACGGCACCGCCATTACCGTCGGTGCGGCCATCCTCAACGCCCTCAAGGTTGCCGGCAAGGATCCGAAGGAGATCAAACTCGTGACCTCGGGTGCCGGTGCGGCAGCCCTGGCTTGCCTCGGTCTGCTGGTGAAACTGGGTATTCCGCGCAAGAACATCTGGGTCACGGACCTGGTCGGCGTGGTCTATGAAGGCCGCACCGAGCTGATGGACGAGGACAAGATCCAGTACGCCCAGAAAACGACTGCCCGCAAGCTTGCCGAAGTCATCGAAGGTGCTGACCTGTTCCTCGGCCTGTCGGCTGGCGGCGTGCTCAAGCCCGAGATGGTCAAGAAGATGGCGGCCCGGCCCATAATCTTCGCGCTGGCCAACCCGACGCCGGAAATCACACCGGAGGAAGTCCGGGCCGTGCGCGATGACGCCATCATGGCCACCGGCCGCTCTGACTACCCGAACCAGGTCAACAACGTTCTGTGCTTCCCCTACATCTTCCGGGGTGCACTGGACGCTGGCGCATCCACCATCACGATGGAAATGGAAATCGCGGCAGTTCACGCCATCGCCGAGCTGGCGCAGGCCGAGCAGAGCGAAGTGGTGGCCGCGGCCTACGCCGGTGAGAAGCTGGCCTTCGGCCCGGACTACCTGATCCCCAAGCCGTTTGATCCGCGCCTGATGATCAAGATCGCCCCTGCGGTTGCGAAAGCGGCTGCCGACAGCGGTGTGGCACAGCGCCCGATTGCCGACATGGATGCCTACCGTGAAAAGCTGGAAAGCTTTGTCTACGCGTCGGGCACCATCATGAAGCCGATCTTCACGGCGGCCAAGAAAGCGGCCAAACGGCGCGTGGCCTACTCCGAAGGTGAAGACGAACGCGTGCTGCGCGCCGCCCAGATCGTGGTGGACGAAGGCCTGGCTCGCCCGACGCTGATCGGCCGCCCGGCCATCATTGCCCAGCGCATCGAGAAATTCGGCCTGCGCCTGAAAGAAGGGCAGGATTACGACATCGTCAATGTCGAGCAGGACCACCGTTACCGGGATTTCTGGCAGACCTACCACCGCATGACCGAGCGCAAGGGCGTGACCGTACCGATCGCGAAGATCGAAATGCGCCGGCGCCTGTCCCTGATCGGCGGCATGCTGCTGCACAAGGGCGATGTCGACGGCCTGATTTGCGGCACCTGGGGCAATACCGGCTTGCACCTGCAATACATCGACCAGGTCATCGGCAAACGCACTGGCGTCAATACCTATGCCTGCATGAACGGCCTGTTGCTGCCAGACCGTCAATTGTTCCTGGTCGACACCCACGTCAACTATGACCCCACGGCGGAACAACTGGCCGAGATCACCGTCATGGCGGCCGAGGAAATGGTCCGTTTCGGCCTGCGTCCCAAGGCCGCCTTGCTGAGCCACTCCAATTTCGGCAGCAGCAACCAGCCCAGCGCCGTCAAAATGCGCCAAACGCTGGACTTGCTGCGCGCGCAAGCGCCCTGGCTGGAAGTGGACGGCGAAATGCATGGTGATGTGGCCCTGGACGGCGCCGCACGTGCCACCCTGATGCCCCACAGCACCCTGGCTGGTGATGCCAACTTGCTGGTGCTGCCCAACCTGGATGCCGCCAACATTGCCTACAACCTGCTCAAGACAGCGGCCGGCGGCAACATCGCCATTGGCCCGGTCCTTCTGGGTGCGGCCAAGCCGGTGCACATCCTGACGGCCAGCACCACGGTGCGTCGCATCGTGAACATGACCGCCCTGACAGTGGCCGACGCCAACGCTGCCCGCTGACCCTAAAAGGGCTAGTTGGCACCAACTAGCCCTTCTTTTCCATGTGTAAGAGGCTGCTCAAGTTTTGAGCAGCCTCTTGCTTTTTGGACCCAGATCAGCGACACTTGCAGCCTTGAACTTTTCGGGTTTACCCGAAAGTAATGACAGGCTTTATTTCATGGCGCATAGCACGGGCTTCAAGTTAGTACTTACTGGCTTTTTGCTTGCAGCAGCCTGGGGTTCCAATCTGGCGCAAGCCAAAGGCCCTGCGGTAGCTGATGCACCCATGACGGTGACGGTGGCTGAATTGCCCCGCCAGGGTGTGGAAACTTACCACCTGATTCATCAGGGAGGACCGTTTCCATACGAGAAGGATGGCTCAGTTTTTGGTAACCGCGAGCGCTTGCTACCAGCCAGCAAACGCGGCTATTACCGCGAGTACACCGTGCCAACATGGGGCTTGCGCGATCGAGGGGCCCGACGGATTGTGTGTGGCGGCGCGCCCAGGACGCCAGATGCCTGTTATTACACGGCTGATCACTATGCGAGTTTTCGCCGGATCGTGCCCTAGTTAAAAGATTTGTGTTTTTCAAGAAAGTGACGCGGGGATGGAAACACCACTTCGTACTGTTAGAACCAACATCGTCCAGTCGATCCGGGCTTTCCGGGTCCAGGATCTGCAGGAAGCTGCTCAGGCCTTGGGCCATCACTTCCTCTACGCCAATCTGGCCAATGCGCAGTCCAAGCAGGATGTGCTCGACCTGATTGCCCAACAGTTCATGCTGGCCGTCAATGTCGGCAAGAACTTTGATGCCCTGTACGATTGCATGACGGACCCGCTGCACAAGTCGGGGCCGCAGCCTGGCTTCATTGCCGTGCTGGAGCATATTCCGGCGAACACCAAGTTCGACAAGGAAGCGCGCGAGCAGTTGCTCGACATCTTCCGGGACGCAGCCGATTATTGGAGCGACCGGAAAATTCCATTCAGGTGCTTCTATTCTTTTCTGTAGCCCGTTCTGCACAAACCAGCCAAGCAGAACGGGCGAATGAGGCTAACGCCGAAGGCGTGAAGAGCGAGACGGTGGCCACAGGCATCGACTTGGGCGAAGAGGGCGGCGAGAAAATGCCGACCGACAAACTGCTTGACGTGTCGCCTTTGGCGCTGCGTATGAGCAGTCCCTTCAACGCCGGGTACTGGCTCGCAGCAGCGTAGAGAGGTACCCCCTGAGGCGCTACGCGCCTTCCCCCGCACATCCTTCGGTGGCGGGAGACGCACCCAGCGGCCTGGAAAGCCAGTTCCGCGGGTGCCTCCGATTTAGGCCACTGCCAGCGCAGTGGCTTTTTCATGCCGGAATGGTTTGCGCCAAGGCCACGTATTCGGCCACAGGGACTTCCTCGGCGCGGCGTTGCAGGTCGAAGAAGTTGCCTGCCAGGCCTTTTTCTTCCAGCCAGCGGCCCAGGGTATGGCGCAACAGCTTGCGCCGCTGGCTGAATGCCACCTGCACGATCTCGCTCAAGCGCTTCACGTCCACCAGCGCCGGATCGGCGTGCGGCACCATGCGCACCACGGCACTGTCAACGCGCGGGGGTGGATCGAAACTCTCGGGTGGCACGAACAACACGTTCTCCATGGCGTAGCGCCATTGCAGCATCACGCTGAGCCGGCCATAGTCGGATGTCGCCGGCTGCGCCACCATGCGGTCGATCACTTCCTTTTGCAACATGAAGTGCTGGTCTTCCACCGCTGCCACGTGCTCAAGCAGATGAAACAGGATGGGCGTGGAAATGTTGTAGGGCAGATTGCCGACCACACGCAGTTTCGCCGTGCTGTGCGCCTGCGCCAGCTGCGTGAAATCAACACGCAGCACATCAGATTCGACCACTTCAAGCTGTGCATGGGCACGCAGGCGCGCCGCCAGATCGCGATCTAGTTCGATCACGATCAAGCGCCCCAGCCGCTCGACCAGCGGCTGCGTCAGTGCTGCCAAGCCAGGACCAATCTCGACCATCACCTGACCAGGACGCGGATCGATGGCGCGCACGATACCGTCAATGATGGCGTCGTCGGACAGAAAGTGCTGCCCGAAGCGTTTGCGGGGAATATGTTTCATGGCGACAAGGACACGACCGGGCCGAGCGTGGGAGCCAGGCTCATTGGGGCGGCTCACGCATTTCGACATAGGCACGGGCACGGATGTCCCGAACCCAGTTCGTGTAGGCCTCATCGAGCTTCTTCTCGCGCAACATGTTGCGCACCATTTCGCGTTGCTCGCGCTCACTCAGCGTCGTGTTGCGTCGCTCCACCAGTTGAATCAGGTGCACGCCGAAACGGGAAATCAGCGGTTCACCGATCTGGCCGGGTGCCAGTCGGTTCATGACCGCTTCGAACTCGGGAACGAACTGGCCCGGATAGGCCCAGCCCAGGTCGCCGCCCTGTTCAGCACTGCCATCCTGGGAATTTTCGCGTGCCAGCGTAGCGAAATCGGTCTGGCCTGCCTGGATACGTCGGCGGAAATCATTGAGCTTGTCACGCGCAGCCGCCTCGCTCAACTGTGCGCTTGGGCGCAGCAGAATATGACGGGCTCGGCTTTGCGTGATCACCACCGGTGGCAGACCGGCATTGCGTTTTTCCACCAGCTTGAGAACGTGAAAACCGGCACCGGAACGCACCAGCCCCGAAATACCACCCACCGACAACGACCTGGTTGCATCCAGAAACAGCGGGGGATAGCGGTCTGCCGGCCGCAGGCCAAGCTGACCGCCATTTGTGCGATCAGCCGCATCGGAGAGTTCACGCGCCAGCGTCGCGAAATCCTCGCCGGCACGCGCGCGCTCAAGCGCACGCTGGGCCTTGGCCTGCAAGGCTGCCACCTGAGTCTCGCTGGCATGGTCGGGTACCGCCACCAGCAGCTGCGCGATATTGATCAGCTGGTTGGCCGGCGCATTGCTGTTGGCCAGCTGCTCTTGCAGATACTGCTCAACCTCCAGATCACTGACCCGCACCCGGGGCTCGACCTCACGCTCACGCAGACGCGTGAGCAGAAGCTGGTTGCGCAACTGATCGCGAAACTGCTTGGGATCGATGCCGTCCTGGGCAATACGACGGTGCAACTCCTCCACGCTCAGCTGATTTTGCAATGCAACGCTCTGCTCGGCCTGATCGACCGAAGGCTCATCGACCTTGATGCCCGACTCTCGCGCCAGTTGCAACTGGGCCTTCTCGTTGATCAACCGTTCCAGCACTTGACGCGAAAGTTCCCGTGTGTCGGGCGGCACCTGGCGTTGCTGTGCATACTGCTGTTGCACACGCTGGACCTCAACCGCCACATCATGGTTGGTAATCGGCTCAGAGTTGACGACCGTGACAATGAAATCGGCTTGACGGATGGCACCCTGAGCAACGGCAGGTACAGCGCCAACCGTCGGCGCGGGTCGCGCGGCTGGCCTCAGCGCCTGGGCCTGGGCCGGCAAGGCAGCGAATATCAACAGGCAGGCCGCGCTCAGGGCCGAGACTCGAAAAATCATGATGGGTCAATCGTAATTGCTGAAACGGCTGGGTGAACCAATCTGTTCACGCAGATTCTGGTAACGAGGAATATTTCTGACCAGCGTAGACATGGGATCGATGCCGACCCGAGAAAAACCCACAAACTCGAGCTGGAACATGATGCGTTCGTTGGTGGACACCAAGCCGGTCGACAAGCGCTCCAGCACGATGCGGCCCAGCCAGCAGCCGCCATCGTACTCAAAGCCAACGATGGTGTCGACCAACTTGCTGTCTTTCAAACTGTAGTTCAATCTGCCAACGCTGTACCAGCGACCAGGCCCCTGGCCTCGGCCCTTGCCGAGATCCTGTCCTGTGTCACCCCAGAGATTGTTGAGCGGCCATTGCCAGCCGACATCGACCAGTTCGCTGACATCGCGCTGAAAGCGGTAGGCCATATTGAGCACCCGGTAGTTGCCGGGATGGTAGCGCGCACCAACCGTCGAGCGCACCGATTTCTCGGTGGTCGGGTTGTACTGCACAACGGAATCGAAGGCCCAGCGGTTATCCCAATTGAAGCCAGCACCTAACAATACATCGCTTAAGCGCTCCTTGGCCGGTGTACCGCCAGGCAAGGTAACAACTTGATCCGCAAAACGATAGCGTTGCGCGATACTGAAGCGCGCCGTTTCGGCGCCCGTTTCCGGATCCAGCAGACGCGTGGTGACACCCGCGGTGAGCAGGTTATTGTCAGAAATTCGATCGTTGCCAACGAAAGTATTTTCGGTATAAATGCTGGCAAAGTTGAAGTCGTTGGCACCCGAATCGTAGTTAGGCAGATAACTTTGATCGACATAGGGCGTGTTCACGTAGAAAAGGCGCGGTTCCAGTGTCTGACGGAAGGTCTGTCCAAGGTAGCTGGCATCTCGCTCAAACACCAACCCACTATCAAGACTGAAGGTCGGTACCGTACGTGTGGCTGAGGTACCCCCAGACGCCAATATCGCGTCAAACTGATACGCCGTTGAATGCAGTTGCAGTTTGGGCGTAAAGAAACCGGCCGCGCCGATCCACGGGCGACTGATCTGGCCCAGCAGCACACTGCGCTGGCTATTAGGCTGTCCGGTTAAACGCCTATCGGACTCGAAAGCAGTGTAGTCACCATCGATCGAGAATTCGAACCCAGCAGCATCAAGTTCTGCATAACGTGCGGCCAGTTGTGGCAGTCGATCATAGGGCGGCGTGATCGGCGAGTCGGGATCCTGCAAGGTCTGCCACTTAAGAGTGCGCAGATACGCAGAGAAAAAACCCCGCCCCCAACTAATCGTGGCATCGTTGGCCAACAATCGTTGCGTTAGGGATGTTGCGCCGCGCGGAAAGTCTCGCCAATAATTGTCATCACTCACACGGTTCAAATTGAGGTTAAGCCCAACACCGCCGACTAATGGTAGCCCAAGACTACCTACGTGCGTGTAGGAATAGCCCCAACGATCACTGCCACGCAATTTGTCATCTGGTAAATAATCGAAACGCAATCGCCCCGTATACGCTGCCTCAACGTAACGAAACTCACCGCCCCAGTTAATACCTCGCTTGGTCATGAGCGTTGGATATAGGGTGGCATCGCGGTTTGGCGCAATATTCCAGTAATACGGCACGGTGAGCTCCGTACCACTGATGTTGTCCACCCCGTAAATAGGTGGCAGAACACCGGACTTGCGCTTCTCGCTCAAGGAAAAACTGACCGAAGGCACAGACAGGAATGTGACCCCTTTGAAGCTCAGTTTCGCATCTTCAGCTTCGCCGACCTCTTCCTCATTGTCGATACGCAGAGTCGCAGCCCGCATCAACCAGTCCGGCATCCAACTCGGCCCGGGCTTGCGCTGACACGTGGTGAAGGTCGCATTACGGATCACGGCTCGACTCTCATCCAGAAAATCGGCGCGCTCAGCCTGACCGTGTCCACCGTTGCCCAAAAATTGATAATCCGGCTGCGTGAAGAACCCCTCGAAGGCGTCGACCTTGAGCTCCATCTGCGGACCCTCGAACACACTGCCCCCCCGGTTGATGCGCACATTACCGCGGACCTTGGCCAGATCGTCGGGTTGGTAATACTCCAGCCGGTCGGCCCGGATCACGGTATCGCCGCGCCGCAACTCAACACGGCCTTCGGCAGTCATGTCCAAGTCTGGACGGCCGCTCAGAAGATCGCTGAAGAGAAAGGTCGGCAAGCTGCGGCGCTGCGCTGCCGGAATCTGCTCCTGTAACTGAGGACTGCTGCGTAACTGAAGCGACTCGTTCTGGGCAGGCGCCGCCTCCTGCGCTCGCACCAGACCGGCCTGCAGCAAAGCCGCCACCAGCAAGGCCAATGGCGGCAACATGGCACGGGGACCGGAGGCGAAGCAGGACGCCCTGAGGTTCAAATCACGCATCGGTAAACGCATCGGTGCATCGGGCGCATCGGGTATTCGGCAAATCGAAAGAATCGGACTTTGGCATGGACGGGCTTTGTAGAATGGATTATCCATGACCCCAACCGAAGCGCGCCCTGGCGCCACCCCCATGTCTGAAACCGCCATAACCTGGACGTCCCCCGAACGCGAGACCGCCTTCCACCAGTGGCTTGACGCCCAGGCAGCACCCCAGCAACTCCAGACGGCCACGCTGCGACCGGCATCGGCCGACGCCAGTTTCCGGCGCTATTTCCGCATCGATGCCGCCCAGGGCAGCCGCATCATCATGGATGCGCCGCCCGAGAAGGAAAACTGCCGCCCCTTCGTGCAAGTTACCGGCCTGATGCAGGAGGCCGGCCTGAACGTGCCGCAGGTCCTGGCCTGGGACGAGGCACTAGGCTTCATTTTGTTGTCCGACCTGGGTGGCCAGACCATGATGCAGGTGATCGATCGGGACCATGCCGCCGCCAATCTGCCCCTATACCTGCAAGCGGTTGATGCCCTGGTCGCTTGGCAAAAGGCGTCCCGTCCCGACGTGCTGCCGCCTTATGACGAGGCCCTGCTGCGGCGTGAACTCGAGCTTTTCCCAGACTGGTATCTGGCCCGCCACCGCGGCATCGCCGTGGAAGGCAAACTGCGCCAGACCCTGGATGCGATGTTCGCGCTCATCATCGAGCGCAACCTGGCCTGGCCCAGTGTCTACGTGCACCGCGACTTCATGCCGCGAAATCTGATGGTCCCGGGCGACGCGGGGGAAACTCGCTTAGGCGTGCTGGACTTCCAGGACGCGGTCTACGGCCCCATCACCTACGACATCGCCAGCCTGATGCGCGACGCCTTCCTGAGCTGGGACGAGGAATTCGTGCTCGACGTCACCATCCGCTATTGGCAGAAGGCCCGCGCCGCCGGCCTGCCGGTCGGCGACGACTTCGGCGAGTTCTACCGCGGCGTGGAGTGGATGGGCCTGCAACGCCACCTCAAGGTGGCCGGTATCTTTGCCCGCCTCACCTTGCGCGACGGCAAACCGCAGTACCTGGCCGATGCACCACGCTTCATCCAGTACATCCGTGCCACCTGTTCGCGTTACATCGAACTCAAGCCCCTGCTACGGCTGGTAGACGAGGTCGAGGGCATCACCGAGGCCGGCGGCTACGCCTTTGGCCGAGTTTAAATAAAAACAGCACCAAGCCCTGCCACATCTACGCCAAAAGCTCCTAAATTCATAGCAAATGCCTCGCTTCTACTGCCCCATGCCGCTGGCCAGCGGCGCGCTGCTCGACCTGCCCGCAGGTGCGGCGCGCCATGTGCAGGTGCTGCGCCTGCAGCCGGGCATCACCATCACGCTCTTCAATGGCGAGGGGGGTGAATACGAGGCCATCATCACACGCATGGGGCGCAGCGAGGTGCAGGTGCAAGTTGGCGCCCACACGCCCGTGGAACGTGAGACAGCGCGTGAAGTGCACCTGGCGCTCGGCGTGCCGGCCAACGAGCGCATGGACTGGCTGGTGGAAAAAGCCACCGAGCTTGGCGTCGCCAGCATCCAGCCACTGCTGGCTGAACGCAGCGTGCTCAAACTCAAAGGTGAGCGCGCCGAAAAGAAACGCGCGCACTGGCAAGGCATTGCGATTGCGGCCTGCGAGCAGTGCGGCCGCAACCGCGTGCCCGAGGTGCGCGAGAGCTTGGCCTTACCGGACTGGGTCCGGACGCTAGGCCCCGGCGCCCGGTTCTTGCTGTCACTGCAAGCCGGCACCCAGCCCCTGCAGCAAGCGCTGGCCGCCGCCGACCCGGGGCCGGTGATCTTTCTCTCCGGCCCCGAAGGCGGCCTCACCAATGTCGAAGAAGCCGCCGCCCTGGCGTGTGGCTTTGTGCCCGTGACGCTGGGCTCGCGCACGCTGCGCGCCGAGACCGCACCGCTGGCGGCGCTGGCGACGCTTACACTGGGCACATGAACCGTCCACTGCTGCTGCTGGCTGTCTGCCAGGGTCTGTTTCTCACCAACAACGTCGTCTTCATTGCCATCAACGGCCTGGTGGGGCTGAGCCTGGCACCGCTGGGTTGGATGGCCACGCTGCCGGTGATGGGTTATGTGGTTGGCGGCGCCCTGAGCACCGGCTTGGTGGCGCGCTCGCAGGCACGTTACGGGCGCCAGGCCTCGTTCCAGATCGGCCTGGTGGTCGCGCTGCTGTCGGCCCTGCTGTGTGCTTGGGCGGCTTGGCATCACAATTTCTGGCTGCTGGTCGTGGCCACCGTGGTGGCTGGCTACTACAGCGCCAACGGCCAGCTCTACCGTTTTGCCGCTGCCGAACTGGCCGCCCCGGCCTACCGCGAGAAAGCCGTTTCGCTGGTGCTAGCCGGCGGTTTGATCGGCGCCATCATCGGCCCTAATTTGGCCAAGTACACCCGCAACCTGCTGGCCACGCCTTTTGCCGGCGCCTATCTGGCGCTGGCCGCTGTGGCCGTGCTGGCCATGGGGCTGATGGCCTTCGTGCGCTTTCCGGCCGTGCCGTCAGCGCAAAAAAGCAGCTCCGGCGGGCGACCGATGCGGGAGATCGTGCGCCAGCCGCTGTTCTTCGTCGCCGCCGTCGGCGCGGCGCTGGGTTATGGCGTGATGAACCTGCTGATGGCCGCGACGCCACTGGCCATGCAGGTCTGCGGCTTTCCCTTTGACGATGCGGCGCTGGTGCTGCAGTGGCACGTGATCGGCATGTTCGCGCCGGGGTTTTTCACCGGTCACCTGATCAAGCGCTTCGGCACCTTGACCATCATGGGCGTTGGCGTACTGCTGAACGCGCTATGTATTGCCATTGCGCTCACCGGCGTCGATCTGCACCAGTTCCTGATTGCGCTGTTTTTGCTCGGTGTTGGCTGGAATTTCCTCTTCACCGGCAGCACCACGCTGGCACTGCAGGCCTACCGCCCGGAGGAGAAGGACAGGGCTCAGGCCGCCATCAATTTCAGCGTGTTCGCGGTCATGGCCGTCACCTCCTTCGCCTCCGGCGCACTGGTCACCACGCAGGGCTGGCAGCTGCTGAACCTCGGCTCACTGGTGCCGGTGGTACTCACCGGCGTCGCGTTGCTGTGGCTGGCGTTGCGGCGGCAGGCAGCGCGAGCTTGAGCAGATCCTGGCTCAAAAGCGGGCATCCAGCCAGCGCTTGAGCTGGTCGAACACCGGCTCACGCTCCAGTTCGTTGAAGATCTCGTGATAGGCCCCCTCAAAGCAATGTGCGGTCACCACACCGGCGGGGGTCGCTGCGGCAAAGTCGCGGCTTCCGGCCGGGCTGACCAGATGATCGTCCCCGGCATACAGCAGCAGCGTCGGCACGCGCCATTGCGCGGCCAGCGCGCGGGTGGCGGCACCCGCCTTGACGATGAAATGCGCCAACCGGCCTGAAATGCGGTCGTGGATCAAAGGGTCCTGCTGGTAGGCACGCACCACTGCCGGGTCGTGTGAAATCAGCCGGGGATCAAGGCCATTGCGCACGCACAAGTCGGGCGCCAGGCGCGGCAACACCGCGAGCAACAGCTTTTGCCAGAAGCCCAGACCCGGATCGAGCGCCGGCGAAGACAGCACCAGACCCTCGACCGATCCCGGCTGGAGGGACACAAAGCGCGCCGCCACCAGCCCGCCCAGACTGTGGCCGAACAGGATCAGCGGCGTGGCCGGGTCCATGCGCGCACGGGTGCTGTCGAGCACATCAGCCAGATCGTCGAGGAATCGCTGCTCATGCGGCAGGCCGCCACGCACGCCGCTGGATTCGCCATGGCCGTACTGGTCGTAGCCCCGCACCGCAAAACCCCAGTCGTTGAGACGCCGCGCCACGTGGTCATAACGCCCGGCGTGCTCAGCCAAGCCATGCACCAGCAACACGACACCGCGCAAAGTGCGGCCATAGGCCAGCGGCCAATCCTGGATGGCAATGTTCTCGCCGTCGCTGGCCACAAAGGTGGAGAGGGTGGATTCCGTCAAGCTTCGGCGCCTCAAGGCATTTGGGCCATCACCTGCGCCACCGCCGCCGTCAGCTTGCGGGCATAGGGGACATGCAAAAACTCATTCGGGCCATGGGCATTGCTCTTGGGGCCGAGCACGCCACAGACCATCATCTGCGCCTTGGGGAAACCCTTGGACAGCATGTTCATCAGCGGAATGGTGCCACCCTGTCCGATGTAACCACTGGAGGCACCGAAGTAGTTGCGTGATGCCGCAGCCAAGGCCTGTTCGAACCACGGTGTTGTTTCCGGGGCATTCCAGCCGGTGGCCGAACTCAGGCCCTCGAAGGTCACCCGCGCCTGGTAGGGCGCATTGTCTTCCAGCACGGCCTTGAGTTCCTGCACGGCTTGTGCGGCATCGACCAGCGGCGGCAAACGCAAGGACAGCTTGAACGCGGTGTAAGGCCGCAGCACGTTGCCGGCATTCTGCAGATCGGGCAGGCCTTCCGCGCCGGTCACGCTCAGTGTCGGCGCCCAGGTACGCGCCAGCAGGGCCTGCAACGGATCAGTGGTCATGGGCAGGGCCACGCGTGTGTCGCCCTCGCAGTCGTAGTGCACCCAGGGGAAACGCCGGTACAGTTCCTCGCCCAGGATGGCCGCCGTGGCCTGCGCCTGGGCCAGCCGCTCAGCCGGCACCTCGCAGTGAAAGCTCTGCGGCAGCAGGCGGCCAGACGCGCTGTCTTCCAGCCGGTCCAGCACCTGACGCATGATGCGAAAGCTCGACGGCACCACGCCACTGGCATCGCCCGAGTGCACGCCTTCACTCAGGATCTCTACTTTCAGCACGCCGCTGGCCATGCCGCGCAGGCTGGTGGTCAACCACAACTGGTCGTAGTTGCCGGCGCCGGAGTCGAGGCAGATGACCAGCCCGACATCGCCCAGCCGGTTGTTGCCCGGTGCACGCAAGGCATCGATATAAGGGAGCAGGTCGTAGGAGCCGCTTTCCTCGCAGGTTTCGATTAGACCGACGATGCGCGGGTGCGCCACCTTCTGGCTTTTCAACGCCGCAATGGCGGCAATGCTGGCGTAGACGGCGTAGCCGTCATCGGCGCCGCCGCGGCCGTAGAGCTTGCCATCCTCGTACTTGGGTGTCCAGGGCCCGAGATCGTTGCGCCAACCACTGAACTCGGGCTGCTTGTCGAGATGGCCGTACATCAGCACGGTTTGCGCCGACACAGCCCCCCCCGCTTCACCCTGGCTGGCCGGTACTTCAAAGAACAGCACCGGCGTGCGCCCGGCCAACCGGATCACTTCCAGCCGCAGGCCTTCGATCTTTTGCGCCTCGACCCAGGCCGCAGCGTTGCGCACCACGGTATCGATGTAACCATGCTCGGCCCATAACGGATCGAACATCGGCGACTTGGCCGGGATGGTGATGTAGTCGCTCAGCTGGCGGACGATGTCGCCATCCCAGGCCCGACTGACTTCATCCAGTACACGCGTGCTGTCCAGCACGGATTGCGCAATACGATCATTCATACCGACTTTCCTCAGGAAGCGCGGAACACCTCCACCGCCCCGACCAGGCGCTGCGCCTGATCCTTCAGGCTTTCCGCTGCAGCTGCAGATTGTTCCACCAAAGCCGCATTTTGCTGCGTCATCTGATCCAGCACGTTGATCGCGCTGTTGACCTCGCCAATCCCGCTGCTCTGCTCGCTGGAGGCCGCCGTGATCTCGCCAATGATGTCGCTCACGCGCCGCACCGAGCCAACGATCTCGTCCATCGTGCTGCCGGCGTCCTGCACCAGGCGCGAGCCCGACGCCACCTTCTCCACCGAGGCGCTGATCAGGCCCTTGATTTCCTTGGCGGCTTCCGCGCTGCGGCCCGCGAGCGAGCGCACTTCGCTGGCCACAACGGCAAAACCGCGGCCTTGCTCGCCGGCACGGGCGGCTTCCACCGCAGCATTGAGCGCCAGGATGTTGGTCTGGAAGGCGATGCCATCGATCACGCCAATGATGTCGCTGATTTTCTTCGAGCTGTGGTTGATCTCATCCATGGTGGTGACGACCTGGCCCACCACTTCGCCACCGCGGGCAGCCACTTCGGCTGCGGTCGCTGCCAGCTGGTTGGCCTGGCGTGCCGCCTCGGCCGATTGCCGCACATTGCTGGTGAGTTCTTCCATGCTGGAGGCGGTGCGCTGCAGGTTGCTGGCGGTCTGCTCGGTGCGCAGGCTCAGGTCCTGGTTGCCGGTGGCAATTTCGCTGCACGCGGTCTCGATGTTGTTGGTCGAGGCACGTACCGCCGAGACGGCGGAGTCCATCCGGGCCAGCGCGGCCTTGAGTGACAGTGCGGCCGGGGCGGTGACTTCGATCTGGGTCACATTGAGCGAAATGCCATCGGGCCGGTCGACACCGGCAACCAGTTTGCCCAGCTCAACACCTTCACGCGCGGTGCGTCCCATGAAAACGGCCAGCACCACTTCCAACGCGGTCTGGATCACCACATAAACGGCATGCAGCACGATGATGGCAAAGTCCGGCTGGGTCAGGCAGTAAAAGCCGAAGCCGGCGGCCTGCAGCCGGTCAAAAGCAATGTGGTGCACGGCGAACAGGACCGCGCCAAACACAATCGGCCGCCAGTCAAGGTAGACCAGCAGCAACGCCAGCGACACAAACACCCCGAAGTGGAATTCGAGCATGCCGCGCGCCAACTGGATGTGCAGCTCGACCAGGGACGTCAGCACGAATGTCAGGATCAAACGCGACGCGAGGCTGCCACGCAGCGTGGCGTAAGCAAAACCAGCCAGCGCCACCAACACCGCGGTCGCCGTCAAGGCCAGCCCCGAATCGACAAATTGGAAACCAAGCACCACGGCCGCCACGGCACTCAAGCCGATGGCCACCAGAATGGCCTTGTCGCCGAGCAATGCTGGTTGACTCGCCTGTTTGGCGGGTGTTCGGGCAAACTCTGTTGAGATAGCGCGTGTTGTCATGGCGACTCCTGTTGGACTGATCCGTCTTGCTCGCTGAGGGATGTTGAAGCGCTATCGCACAGACGGGATGCAAACGGCCACCGATCAACGAGTTGGGCTGTCTGATTTGACGTGACTCGCTGTCTTTCTCAAATGTATCATTTTTAACAAATACTTGTCAATTTGTATGGTTTTTCTGATTCTTCTTGGTGAAGCATGCGGCGCCACATTCACCTCTCGCAATTCGGTTACGGGTAGCAAAGGACAGATACTTGAACCATGCATCTGAATTTCCTCGCCCTTTTTAAGCGGTCCTCCACTTCTGCCGCTGATTCAGCGGCGTACCGCAAAGTGGCCCTGGCCGCCTGCTTTGGCACCTTCATCGAGTGGTACGACTTTCTGACCTTCGCGACGCTGGCCGTCCATTTCGCCATTCTGTTTTTCCCGGCCGATGATCCGGTCGCAGGACTGCTCTACAGCCTGGCCACCTTCGGCATGGGTATGGTAGTGCGCCCGCTGGGGGCGGCGCTGTTTGGCTCCTTCGGCGACCGCTATGGGCGCAGAAAAGTGTTCATCGCCACCATCGGCATCATGGGCGGCGCGACTTTTCTGGTGGGTTTGCTGCCCACCCATGCGCAATGGGGCTGGGCGGCCACCGGCATGCTGCTGGCCTTGCGACTGGTCCAGGGCCTGGCTATGGGTGGCGAGATCGGCGGCGCCAACGTCTACCTGGCCGAACACGCCCCGGCCGAGCGCCGCGGCGCCCTGACCAGCGTGCTGCAGTGGATGGGCGGGCTGGGCATCCTGGCCTCCACCTTGCAGCTCGTGCTGCTGCAAACCTGGCTGAGCGAGGCCGATTTCAAGGCCTGGGGCTGGCGCATTCCCTTCCTGCTCTCGGCCCTGCTGCTGCTGGCCAGCATAAAGGCGCGCCTGGCCCTGCATGAGTCCCCGGTATTCACCGAACTGAGCCGCCAGAACAACACGACCAAGACGCCGTTGCTCGATTGCCTGCGCGACCGACAGACCCTGGGGCGCATGGCCTTGCTGTTCTTCTGCATCTCAGCCGGCGGCGGCCTGCTGTTCTTCTGCTCCCAGGTTTATGCCTCGATCTATCTCAAAACCGTGGTGAAGATGGACCCGGTGCTGGTCGGCTGGGTCACGCTGGCTGCGACCCTGTGCCTGTTTCCGCTCACCTACATGTGCGGAGCCCTGTCGGACCGTCTGGGGCGCCGGCCCGTGGTGCTGGCCGGCTTGTTGCTGGGCGTCGCCTCGATCCTGCCGGTCTACGCCGGGCTGCAGCAGTTGGCCCAGCAACCGGTGCTGGTCTTCGTCCTGTTGTTGATCCCGGTGCTGGCTGTGGCCCTGGTGACAGGGCCGCAGACCGCCTTGCTGTCCGAGCTGTTCCCGGCTCGCACGCGCTACACCGCCGTCGGGCTGCCCCACAACCTGGCCGCCGGCTGGATCGGTGGGCTCTCACCCTACATGGTGACGCTGATCGCAGAAAAATCCGGCAGCGCCCTGATGGGCCTGGGCTACCCGACGGCGCTGCTGCTCGTCGCCCTGGTGGTCGGCTACTTCTTCCTGCCAGAAACCCGCGGCGCCGATCTCAACACCTGAGCGCCGCGCGCCCCACACAGCCAGTAAAGCGCGAACTACAAAACCAAGGCACCCGCGGAACTGGCTTGGCCAGGCCGCCGGGTGCGCCCCCCTTGAGGGGGGAGCGGCGCAGCCGCTCGGGGGGAGCTTTGTTTCAGCGCGAGAACTTGAGCACGGCCGTGCTTGCCAGCAGGTTGGGCGCGAAGCGCACGGCGCGGCCGTTGTGGATGCCGAAGCTGTCCAGGATCTTCAGGCCGTTGCGTTGCGCCAGCATTTCCAGGTCGGCCTGGGTGCCGACGCGGATGTTGGGCGTGTCGTACCACTGGTAGGGCAGGCGGCGCGTCACCGGCATGCGCCCGCGCAACACGCTCAGGCGATTCGGCCAGTGGGCAAAGTTGGGGAAGGCCACGATGCCGGTACGGCCCACACGGGCCGTTTCACGCAGCACCACCTCGGCATTGCGCAGGTGCTGCAACGTGTCGATCTGCAGCACCACGTCGAAACTCTGGTCGCCGAACATCGACAGCCCCTCGTCGAGGTTGAGCTGGATCACGTTGACGCCGCGCCGCACGCAGGCCAGCACATTGGCATCATCGATCTCGATCCCGTAGCCGCTGCAGCCGCGCTCGGTCTGCAGATGCGCCAGCAAGGCGCCGTCGCCGCAACCGAGGTCGAGCACGCGCGCGCCTTGCGGCACGAGGCGGGCAATCGCTTCCAGCGTGCTGTGGTCGCTCATGCTGAGAACTCCTTCGAAATGCTATCGAAATAGGAGCTGACCACGCCCATATAACGGGGGTCATCCAGCAAAAAGGCATCATGCCCGTGCGGTGCGTCGATCTCGGCGTAGCTGACATCACGCCGGTTGTCGAGCAGGGCCTTGACGATCTCGCGGCTGCGCTTTGGTGAAAAGCGCCAGTCGGTACTGAAACTCACCAGCAGAAATTTGCACTGCGCCACCGCCAGCGCCCGGCTCAGGTCCCCGCCAAAGGTGCGGGCCGGGTCGAAGTAATCCAGCGCGCGGGTGATCAGCAGGTAGGTGTTGGCGTCGAAGTATTCGCTGAACTTGTCGCCCTGGTAACGCAGGTAGCTCTCGATCTGGAACTCGATGTCCTGCGTGGTGTACTGATAACCCTCGCGCACCGCGCCGCCGACGGCGCTCCGGAGTTCGCGTCCGAACTTCTCGTTCATGACGTCATCACTGAGGTAGGTGATGTGGCCGATCATGCGCGCAATGCGCAGGCCGCGCTTCGGAATGACACCGTGTTCGTAGAAATGACCGCCGTGGAAATCCGGGTCGGTCACGATGGCGCGACGCGCCACCTCGTTGAAGGCAATGTTCTCGGCATTCAGGTTGGGCGCACTGGCCACCACCACGGCGTGGCGCACACGCTGCGGGTACTGCAGCGTCCACGACAGCGCCTGCATGCCGCCCAAGCTGCCACCCATGACGGCGGCCAGGGTCTGGATGCCCAGGCCGTCCAGCAAGCGGGCCTGGGCGTTGACCCAGTCTTCCACCGTGACCACCGGGAAGTCGGCACCGTACACGCGGCCGGTATCCGGGTTCACATGCATCGGGCCGGTGGAGCCGAAGCAGGAACCGAGGTTGTTGACGCCGATGACGAAAAACTTGTTGGTATCGACCGGCTTGCCCGGGCCAATCATGTTGTCCCACCAGCCTTCGCTCTTGTCCTGGCCCTCGTAGACGCCGGCCACGTGGTGCGATGCATTGAGCGCATGGCAGATCAGCACCGCGTTGGACTTGTCGGCGTTGAGCGTGCCGTAGGTTTCGTAGGCCAGCGTATAGCCGCGAATGCTCGCGCCGCTCTGCAAGGGCAGGGCCGCATCAAATTGCATCGACTGGGGCTTGGCAATCAACATCGCTCAGTGTTTCAAAAAACAAAACCCGGCATAGCTTCAGCTCGGCCGGGTCTCAAATGAACGAAACACTTGCCTCTTTAGCTGAACTTCGGAACTCCAGGGTTCCGGCGCCCGCAATCGGGTTCAAATCGGCGCTGGAGTTAGTATAAGTCCAAGTCTGGACGATCAGGAGTGCCCATGGCCGACACCAATGAACTGTATGGCTCCGATGCCTATGCCCCCAGCGAGATCGCTCAACGCATCGAGTCCATCGGCGTCAACAAAGCACGCCTGCGCACGCTGCCGTTGCTGATGCTGGGCATGCTGGCCGGTGCCTTCATCGGCCTGGGCGCCATGCTGTTCGTGCTGGTGAAGTCGGACGCGACGCTGGGTTTCGCCGCCAGCGCCATCGCTGGTGGGCTGGTGTTCTCGCTCGGCCTCTTGCTGGTGGTGGTGGCAGGGGCTGAACTGTTCACCGGCAACAATCTGCTGGCCATGGCCTGGGCCGACGGCCGCATCAGCAGCCTTGATGTGCTGCGCAACTGGGTGCTGGTCTGCGCGGCCAATTTCGTCGGCGCCGCCGGGCTGGCGGTGCTGGTATTCGCCAGCGGCCACACCGACTTGAATGGCGGTGCCATCGGCCAGCAGGTGGTGAAGATTGCATTGGCCAAGCAGGACCTGTCGCCGATGCAGGCCTTCTTTCGCGGCGTGCTGTGCAATGTGCTGGTGTGCATGGCGGTGTGGATGGCCATGGCCGGGCGCAGTGTGGTGGACAAGGCGGTGGCGGTGGTGCCGCCCATCATGGCTTTTGTGGCGGCCGGCTTCGAGCACAGCATTGCCAACATGTATTTCATGCCGCTGGCCATGCTGTTGCAGCACTTCGGCCCGGCCAGCCTGGCGACCACCGTGCCGGTGACTTGGAGCGGCATGCTGGGCAATCTGCTGCCGGTGATCGCCGGCAACCTGGTCGGAGGCAGCGTGCTGGTGGGGCTGACCTATTACGTCATCTACGGCCGCAAGGCCAAACAAGACCCCGCGTAACTGTTAGCCCCAGCCCAGCAGGGTGAGGCCACCCAGCACGGCGAAGATGCCGGCGCTGACCAGATGCACCAGCCGGATCGGCACCCGGCGCGTCATGCGCTCGCCGAGCCAGACCACCGGCGCATTGGCCAGCATCATGCCCAGCGTGGTACCGGCCACTACCCAGGCATACGCTTGGTACTGCGCTGCCAGCATGACGGTGGCAATCTGCGTCTTGTCGCCCATTTCGGCCAGGAAAAAAGCCACCAGCGTGGTGCCGAACACACCCAGACGCGGCGGCTGGCCGGTTTCGCCCTCATCCTCCATCTTGTCCGGAATCAGCATCCAGACGGCCATGGCAATGAACGAGGCGCCCAACACCCACCGCAGCACATCGGGCCCAAGCAGGGTGGTCACCCAGGTGCCGACCGCCCCAGCCAGTGCATGGTTGGCCAGGGTGGCAACCAGAATCCCCCAGACGATCGGCCAGGGTTTGCGGAACCGAACCGCCAAAATAAGGGCCAGCAACTGGGTCTTGTCACCCATTTCTGCCAAAGTGACGATACCGGTTGAGACGAGAAATGCTTCCATCTCTCGATGGTAGCGGTTTCGATGCGGTGATCCACCGCTGGAGGCTGCTGAAATAGACGCTGCGTGAACTCTATGAGAATCAAGCACTTACTCACTATTTATAGAAATGAGTCCGGCGAAGTTGTCGAAAAATGGCGCCTTTTTCCACTTTTTTTGTGAATTTATTGCATCAAAGCTTTTTCGGGCACTGGGCAGCCCAAGCGGCTGTCCATTAATGCTCACGCAAGCGCAAGTTCGCCTTGTAGATCCAGCTCGCGCCTAAGCGCCATGGCGGCGCTTTTCAGTTTGCGAACCCCGGTCTTCCACGCACCATCGGTAGCGACATTGCACAAATCGGTACACAGATTAAGCAACTCACCCGTCAAAGGCACGGGCTCAACAAGCCTGACGACCCCCTCTGCGTGCAATTTCGCCGAAAAGGCAACGCGATAGGCCTTCTCCACGGTCGCAGCTGCTCCTGTGTAGCGAACCACAGACGTGACCTGCGACGCCCCCACCGGGTTCATGCTGACCAAATTTCAATCGCGGCACGAATCGCCTTGTGCGAGAAGGTTTCGGCAGCAATTAGCTCAGCCTTCGCTGTTTTCCATGCCTCGACTGCCGATCCGCTGTCCCTGATGGTGGACGCGTAGTTCCAGGCAACCGTGGCAGCAACCCGCTGCCAATTAGCCAGACGGGCAAAGTTTGCCTGCGCGCGCAAGCAAACTTGTGCCAGCTCCCGAGCCGCTGCCTCCCACGACTCGCTGACCAAAGTAAGCATCTCGAGACCCCCTTCTTCTCCCGGGTCCCCACAGATCGATATGACCCCGCCTGCTAGGAATGCACTAAAGCCCAGTGGCAGGGCGAGTCGATCCTGAGGTGTATCAGGAATGATGGTCGGATATTCGCTCGATCGGACCAGTATTTCCACACGGCTGGCAATCTCCCGCGAAGAGAGGCCGAGCCAGTCTGACGGGTCGGCTCGCTCACTGAAGATCTGCGGAAAATTCACTATATATGAGTCACCCGTCTCGCAGCGCTGCACTTTAGGGGGCGGTTGACCCAGAAGTAGATGCGATAGCCGCACAACATCACTCAGATGCACGTGCCAGTTCTTAAACGGCGTAGGCGCCCAAACGCTTAGCGCTCCAGCGGCAATGAAGGCAAACAGGTTTACCTTGTCATCTCCGTGCGGGCGCATCAACCAGCTCGACTCATGAACCGACCGCAGCTCTTGAACAAGACTGATCAATGCCGCGATCCGTCGCGATTCCAATTCCGAATCTACCCCGCGTTGCCACTTTAATTTGTTGAACTGCGATCGCATTTCAGCGCGGACGTCAATCGAGATGCATCTGTTGACCATCAGCTGTGTGGCAAGAACTTCCTGAGGATCGAGACCGTGCATCTCAGCGATTTGCCTGAGGTCGTTCGTGCGCTCAAGCTTGATCACGCTCTGGTGTGCGCTTTGAGTTGCATTTCGCAAATAGCCCCAGGAAATCGCGCTGCGTACTTTCTCGGGCCTCAACACCCCACGCCCTGGGATCGTCTTGGTATAGACCAACTGCATCTCAATGTCGATCAGGACATCGCTTAGCCGCTTCGGATTGGCCTTCACTTTCTGTCCAATACTCTCCCATAGATGCGCTGCGCTAGAGACACTTGGATTCTGTGGGAGCTTACTTTGCGCAATGCCCATGGCACAGGTAGTCGACAGGTACTCCAAAGTCGTATTCAAACGCTTCATTCTTACTTCAGGAGCATCGATGGGCAAACTCGTCTGCAAGTCACTTAGCGATCGGTTCTCAAGACAGGCAAGATACAGTTCCAGCGTGTCTTGGGTCACTTTGACTCGTTCACTGTCACGAAGATCGAAACGGCATGTACAGAGATGTCGTCTTCCCAAACCCCAGAGGAGATCTTTTTGGCACCCGGGGCACTTCACAGCGTGGGCGAGACCATGTGTGGGGCATATGGCATAGGCTGACTCAGCTAGCATGACACTTGGCGTCACGTCTTGTGCTAGACATTCGGGGCAGATCTGCCGTCTAGACGACTGGCCGGCGCTCAGTTTCAGGTAGCCTTGCACAGTCAACGACTTCGCCTGGTCCGCTGGATGTCCCATCTTCTCGGCCAGATATTCAACAAGCTTCAGACGTTCCTCTTTTGAGTTTTGAGGTCCTTGCCCGCGCAGTATTTGGCTCATTTGATGGCAACTGATGTAGTTGGCATCAGCAATGCGCCTCAAATGCGACTGAATGAGCTCTCCTTCGCGGTATGGAGGCACGATAGGGAGACCTGGAATTGATTCAGGAAAAGACAGCATGGTTGTCTCCGTCAAACGAACTCGGATAGAACGGCTCGTCATACCCCATGAGCCGTTCAAAGTTGAATTCCGTGTCGAAAGGACGCCGATGCGAAGGCAAATTGGCTGTTCCGTGGAAGCTCCAGGCACGATCCAGCACTGTCATGTCCAGCCCACCGGCGCCTAGCATTACCTTCTTCAAACTTAGCAGAAGCTTGACCACGAGCGCCGGAACCCCATCTGTCGCGTACTGGATCCGGTTAATCGTGTCGTACTGAAGAAGGAACTGCTTTTCACTCTCCAAAGCACTTTCGTGGATCAACGTCAGAAGAAACTCGGCGAGCGGCTGCTGATCGCCGTCATAGGGAAATGGACGCAACGCGAAGCTGGACGACCATCGATTGCGTAGCTGGTTGTTCGTCTCGAAGAGCAGCTTCAAGCGGGGGGCGCCACACATCCCGATACAGCATTGCACTTGGTCGCTGAATTCTTTCCAGCAATCGCCCAGATGTGCATGCGTCTTCATGCGCCCGCGATCGATGAGGTGATGTGCCTCATCCATGAAAAGCACTTCGACTTTAAAGTGGTTGACATACTGGAGTGCTCGCTGCATCAACTCTGCGCTTGTTCCGTTGACAGGTCCTCCGAACGCCCTGTTAATTGCCTGCATCAGGGCCTTAGGCGTAGGTGCAGCCGGCGCGCTGAACGACACGATCGGCATGCGCCCAGCCGATTTGCTGCGCTGGTCGTTGTACTTCTCTTGGTACTTGCCAATCAGGGTGCTTTTACCGACTCCCGATACCCCCAGAACCATGAAGTTCTTTGCCTCGGATAGCGCCTTCTGCTCTGTGTGCAGCTGCTGTATCGCTTTCCAGCACTGATCGAACTCCTGTGTGAATACGGCCGTTGTCTTTGCGCTTTGTTTGAACATAATCGTCTTTCTCCTTACATGACCGGTAGCGCTTTAACGGCGAGATAGTTACCTGGAGCTGACTTCGGGCCGGAAGATGACGCTGGCGGTGATCCCAAAGGGCTACGAACGGTCTTTGAATGCGACAACTTCGGCACGGCTTTGGCGACGGCTGTTTTCCGAGTCTTCGGGCGTTCCACTTTCTCGGTCTGCTCCGCGGGTTCATTTGTTAGGTCGGTAGTGGTGTGCAGACCCAGAATTTTTAAGGCTTTACGACGCTGCGCCATGGTTTTCGCATTGAGCAGCTCCACTCCAATGGCCCGCAGCTTTGCTTGTGCCTGGGCGCGCGATATCACCAGCCCCTGCTCGTTTTTCTGTTCACGGATGAATTTTTGGGCTTGCTCCTGCTGCCAGGCGGTCGTGTTGCGCGTCTCAGAGTCGTAGTTCTCGACGACGAACCAGGTGTTCGTATCGGGGTCCTTGACCCAGACTTTGTCCAGCTTGTAGGGCTTGTACCGGACTTCGACGGTGATGGACCTTGCATGCATGTAGCGCCGCATTAGGCGTCCCAGTTCATCGCTATTGAAAGTGCGCAAGTAGCAGACCTCCACACCATACGCCTGGAGTCTGCGGGTGATCGGAAGTGTGCAAGCCAGATCGAGCTGCTCTTTGCTAGCCGGCAGCCGTACTGGCATCTGGGACGTCACCTCCATCCACGCTTTGTACGGACTCGTGCCGAGTGCGGAGTGGATATTCTGGTGATAGATGTCACAGATCCAGATGTGGAGCATCCTGTTCAGACTATCCTGCGTATGTACCGCGTAATCTTCCGGAGGTCGCTCCTTGTTACGCTGCCAGTGATGAGACTTTGTGGCGCCCGGTTGACCGGAGGCAATACTGCGATTTGTATACCCCTGGATGTTTTCGACCTGCCCTTTGAAAAACGGCTTTCCCCTCGGCATGTAGGCAAACTCTCGTGCGATTGCCATGTCCATCACTGTCACCTTGAACGCGGGCGAGTGAAACTCTGGTCCGTTGTCCATGGCTAGGAGCTCGATCAGACCGAACATGGGCCAGTCGTTCTCAACCTCGGGAAACTTTTCCCTGAGATAGGTTTTTGGACTTACCGCATGCTTTAGGGCTCGCAGTACGGAAATGGTCGACGGTCCTTCGAATCCCAGGTTGAACCCGAGGATCACTCTTGTACGTTTGTCCACCACTACGGTCAGATACGCACGTCCCAGCGTTTCCCCGTTCTTGTCCACGACAAAGATGTCTAGCGGCGTATGGTCAACCTCGGCGCGCTCTAGCGCGCGGCGAACGCGGCGTGCGTTTTTCCTGGAAATACGGAACTTCTTTTCGGCGCTCGCGCTGCCGAACTTGGACGCATGGATTTCGTAAGCATCGATCCCGTGGACGTAGCGGCGGAGTTGACCGTAGCTGATGACCTTTAGCTTGTTGTGCGTGTGCCGGAACTCATTCTCCCGAGCAATCCGCCTGACGAGCTCGTCGTAGCACTCTGTGAGCGGTGTGTTCTCGCTGGAAAGATAGACGTCCTGGACGCAGGTTTCGACGATCTTCTCCACGTCTTCTGACATCCGAATCTTGCCTCGACCACCTTTGCGCCCATTCTTTGGCGACAGGATGAGTTGCAGCGGAACTCCAACAAGGCTCTGAGCTTTCTGTACCCATCTCTGAATCGTCGACCTATCTGGTGGGCGCATGAAACCGAGCTCTTGGCAGAGGTTCGAGTATCGACGCTCCCAGAATGAGCTGTTTCCGCGATGGAACCCCCCCTCTTCATTGACCGCGTGCAGCAAGGCTGCTTTCTTTTCCCCTTGCGCGCGATCGTTCTCCCCAAGGTCGCTCAGTAGCATATGAGCAGGCGGGGTCGGCAAGTGCAGTTGCTCAGCATCCTCCTTCACGAAGTCCGCGGCCCGCAGGTTTCGCTTTGAGTACTGATCAAACAAATACTCTTGTGAATAGATATGGACAACGCCGTCCCTATCCATGACCTCCAGCTCTGTTCGACCGGCGTCCTTCCTGACACCCAGGATCTTTAAAACGCGATTGAATAACCTGAAGCTCGCCTTAGGCACGAAGGAAATCGGGCTCATAGCTCTCTCCTTCTTTCGGGGTCCACAACAGTGATTCCGGCGATTGTTCAATGCTGAAATTCATCATCAGTTCGCCTCGGGCAACTGCCCGATTGATGGCGGGAGCGCCATAAAGGGATGTCAGCGCCGCATATGTCTGCGGCTCTTTCACCCCCGGCACAAAGTCAGTTTCCGTCTCATACCAGGCCGTGAAAAGCCGGGCGTTCACGACTACAGGATGGTCGTCATGCAGGTGGGTCTCGTCCACGACGATGAAGCGGTCCCCTGCCGCCAGAAATGTCAGTGAGGCTTCAGCCAACTTGGCCCGCGTTTCCTCGTCAAAGTTGCAGTCCTGCTTGCATTCAATCCATACACGCTTGCCGGATGCCATGAACACCAGGGCGTCAGGGGTGTACTGGCCTGCGTTCAAGTTGATGACTACCGGCTGGCTGTGTACCCGGCTGACGGATGGGCACATGGCCAGGAGAGGATAGAGACAACTCTCGGGGCCGGACTCCCACTGGCAGCGTCCGATGCGGGCGTGGTTGAAACATCCTCGCACTCGTGCGCCGGAGCGGGTGATGATCCGGCGCGGGTTTCGATCCGCGTAGTTCAGCCCGCAAGGCAGCATGGCCCATTCCAGGCCGTGCGGCAACTTCACGTTTTTCGGGTACTCCCTGTGCACTGGCGTAAACGCGCTGTGCATCAGCGAGTCTCGAGGGTCGTGGTCTGGTCTCTTCACTTCTCTTGCCTTTCAAGTTGGCCTGTTGGCCGTTTCACATGCGCTGCAGGCAAAGCTCCGCCAGGCCGGTCGAGCCTGTTCGTCGCAAAAAGACGACGACAAGCAACAACTAGCAGTAACTGATGGATAAAGAAGGGTGAGAAAGGCCGCCCGGACGCGCCAGGTGTTGATCCTGGAGGCGCTTGGGGTTAAAGTGAGGTCATCCCGTTCAAGGATGCGGACTCAAAGGCCGGTTTCAGACACACTACTGTCTGGGCCGGCTTCCGCTTTTCTGCACTCTGTTTCTGCTTCTTCTGCTTACGCTCCTTTCTCAATACGAGTCGTGTGCGACGACTCGGACCGGGAATCTTCCAGTTCATCTTGCTCGTTCTCACTGGCCCGCGCCAAGTATTGCGCCAGCTCCTGTGCATGCACAAATATTCCCCGCCGGTTTGGCAGCTTGAGGGTCTTCAGCTTCAGGTGGCCGCGCTGCATCGACCGCTCAAAAGCGCTCACCGAGGGATAACGCAGTACTTCTACGAGTGCGGCCCCATCTAAAACCAAGCCGTATCTCCCGATGAGATGTGCAGCCGAGACGCGCATCAGTTCGGTTGATTGGTCGGTCGGCATCACTAGCTTCTGCGCTTGGCCGTCTTCTGATTTAGGTCGGATTTCCGAGGTCATTGCACCAATCTATAGGTGAATTCATCCTGGGTCCAGCATTGAGATAGCTTTCAGAAAGCGGTAATTCATTGCGCCGGTGGTGGCGCTGCGCAGTGAATTTCGTAGGAGAATCTAGGGGTCCAAGAATTTATTCAAAATCTTGAGTAATCTTGCTTATTTCTCGAGCAGTTCGATTATCTTTTCGATGTTGCTGGGTCGCGACAGGTCGTAACTCGATAGCCGCAGTTTCCTTGATATGGATCTCGTCCACTTGCTTGATTTAGTCCGAATGGGTGATTACGTCGCATCACTACTGAAAGATGCGCTGGACCACTCTGGGCTGAATTTGACTCAAGCACGAATCTGTTGGCAGCTTCATGAGCACAGCAGGACCAAGGGCTTAAAGCAAGTGCCTCTGAGCTTGACGGAGTTGTCTCGCAAGCTTGGCGCGTCGCCGGCTCGAGTTCAGATTCAGCTGAAGCAATTGGAGACGGACGACCTCGTACAAGCCGTCCGACGGGAGGCCGGTGCGGATCAGCGAGTACAGCGCTACATATTGAGCAGCAAGGGACGACGCCAGGCTCGGATCTTTATCGACCACGCCCGCGTCGCATGCGGTGTGCTATGGGCCGAGGCTTTCGCTGGCACGAGGGAACGATCAGACTTTAACGCCTGGTCGCGAGTTATCGGCCGTCTGTCGACGTCAATGGAACGTATTAGCGGCCGCGGCGCGCGTCTTTAGCTATCTCGGGGTCAAGACGCTGGCATTTCCGACATCGGGAATTTTTTACTCGGGATTGAACTGCTCTTTTTTGCAGAAATGCGATCAATCCGGTAATCTGCCCCCACCAGTCGGAGCCAACAGATGTCCCCCAACGCCGCCCAATCATTCCGTCAGCCGCTCGCTGGCCGGATGTCATCGCGTGCGTTGACCTCATCCGTCAAGCGGTCCGTCCTCTCCATGTCCATGCGATTCAGCTACGACTCCCGAATTCGTGTCGTGGTGACTTCTTGCTGGTCCATAGGTAATTTCTGGACCAGTACCAGCAGCACTACCTGCATCACAGATTCCGTCCAGGAGCTCCTGCTTACGCGAAACCCGCGACTTCACGCGTAGACGCCAGGGCTCCTGACTCACCAGTCTCAGGAGCCCAGCATGAAACACATTGCCAAAAACGAAGACGTAGGCCCTCCGGGCTACGGCGGTTACTCCTTCAAGGAAGACGCTTCCTTCCACAGCATCACCCTCTTCGTGCCTAACCGTCTGTTGCAGACCCTGCGCGACGAGCAGCTTGCCGCCGAGGAGGCCCAGAAGGCACGGGAGGATGAAGAGCTCCAGAAGGCGATGAAAGCCGAAGAGGCACGTCAGCCCGCCGCCTACAAGCCCCGCGCGGCGCTGGGTGGTGAACTCGACCCAGACCAGGAGACGAAGGCGCTGGAGGAGATGGCCGCAGCAGCAGACGGGATGGCCAAGACCGGTGAATTTGTCGCCGTCCACGACGTGCTGGAGCCCCTTAAGCTCGTCAAAGATCTCAAGTCCCGTACGCCTGACCGAGAGATCCACAAACGCAATGAGCTGCTCTACAAAGCGCTCAAGCCGCGGGGACATTTGCGCGCCGTGGCTCAACCGCAGATTGACTTGCGAGGGTTTGAGAACATGCGCAAGGCCTTCCCGCATTTCGCACCCGTGCTCGACTTGATCCGGGATCAGTTTGTCTTTACTGAGCTAACAGGCAAGCCCTTTGTCATCCCGCCCATTCTGCTGGGCGGAGACCCCGGCATTGGCAAGACCCGCTTCAGTCAGGAGCTCGCCATGGCCCTGGGGACCGCTATGCGTCGCCTGTCGTTTGATAACGGGCAGACAGGTTCCTCCCTGCTAGGTTCAGACAAGAACTGGGCCAATACGACCTATGGTGCGGTGTTCGAGATGGTCGTCCTGGGTGACTTTGCCAACCCAGTCATCTTGTTGGACGAGATCGACAAGGCCAGCAAACGTCGTGAGGGTGATCCCCTGGCCTCCTTGCACTCGTTGCTGGAGCCTGTCACCTCGGGCTGTGTGCGCGACATCAGTCTGGATTTCGAGTTCAACGCCAGTCGTGTCGTCTGGATTGCCACAGCCAACAACCTGGAGCGAATCCCGCAGTCGCTGAGGTCGCGCTTTCATGAGTTCTGGATCGAGCAACCCACCGGCGGGCAGGCACTCCAGATGGCGCACGTGGTGGCTCAGGAGGTGCATCAGGAGATGAACTTGGCCGATTTCCAACCGCCAGGAAAGGAGGTCGTTCATTTCATCGCCCATCTCAGTGCACGTGAGCAGATTCAGGCGCTCAAACGGGCGTATGCCGCAGCTAATGCGGCTGGACGAAGCAGGCTGACACTAGCCGACATTCCGGAGCCGGTTCGACAGGAAGCCCTCGAGATCGCAGGTGGCGAAGCACCGCCCACTGGATGGATTCATTAGAAAGCGCGCCAGGACGTGAAGAGGAACGGCTTTGGCGAGATAACTTTTCTGGGAGAAGAAAGATGGTGAGAAAAGTCGGAGCGAACCTCCACGGTATTTCCTGCACGGGCACCTTGACCGCCATTGGTGCAGGAAAGCTGGCCATGACGATCCCCGCCCCTTTGCTGCGGCTGCTCGGCTTGCGCAAAGGCCAGCGGTTCAAGGTCAAAGCGACGGCAGGGAAAGTCACGCTGACGATCCGTCGCACCTGCGGCTCGACGGCGAAGGTCATGCCCCGTAAACGTTCAGGCGCAGAACGCGTTCGGTTCGAGTCACAGTGGAATCGCTTGGTGAGGTCATTGAACAAGACTAAGCGAAGGAGGGGGCCTTGAAACTTCTAGTCCTGAGCGATCTGCACAACGATATCAAGCCACTGAATCCGATCGTGAACCGGCGTCGGATCGACGAGGGCGCCGATCTGGTGGTTCTCGCCGGCGACATCCATGAAGGGGTACAGGCCCCGATGTGGGCACGCGCGGCTTTCCCGGACAAGGAGGTGATCCTCGTTGCCGGCAACCATGAGTTCTACGGCCGCTACTGGAACCGGAATCTGCGCAAACTCCGGGGGAAGGCGGCCGAGCTAGGCATCCGCTTCCTGGAGAACGATGCAATCGAGTTGTTCGGTTTTCGATTCCTGGGCTGCACACTCTGGACAGACTTCTCCCTGTATGGGGAGGAGCAACGCCGCGAGAGCATGAGGGAGGCTATGGCCCGCATGACCGACTACCAACGAATCAAGCTCGATCGTTCGCCGGGTGAAAACCAGGAGTGGCTCGAGTTGCGCATCATGAAGCTAATTCCGGAGCTCACCCGGCGGCGCCACCGGCAGAGCGTGGAATGGCTGGATCGAGAGCTTGATGCCGGTGATCCAGCCAGGACGGTTGTGGTGACGCACCACGCACCTCACGGGCGGTCCATTCCTGCGCATTTTGAGGCCGATGTGCTGAGCCCGGCTTATGCATCGGACCTATCGAGGCTGCTCGGGCGCTCAAAGCTCTGGATCCATGGGCATATCCACGACAGCGTCGACTACATGGCGGGAACGACCCGGGTGGTCTGCAATCCGCGGGGATATCCAGATGTGAAGGGTAGCCTGCTAAACAGTGGGTTCAGGCCAGATCTCCTGGTGGAAGTCTGACTTCGACAGAAGAAGAAGCGAACCGGAGAACCTTCAACGGAGAGGTGGAATGACAAAGAAACACAGGTCACCCGAAACAGGACAGCGACGTTTTCCGGCAGTCTCAACTTGGCAGATCGATAGGCGTAAGGGAGAAACCTTATCCAAGGCGACTAGTCGTGCCGCTCGAGGCCTCGGTTTAACCACTCCACTGTTGGCAAAGGTATTGGGCATGGATGAAGACTCGGCCTTGTTGTTACTTGAGGGAGAGTTCTCACTCAAGGTGAATAGTCACGAAGGTTTTATCGCACGTGAGCTGATCAGGATTTTCGTGGGGCTTGACCAGCTTGTCGGCCATGATGAATCTTCTCGTCTCTCATGGCTTACAAGTACCAACAAGGCTTTTGATGAACATCCACTCAACTTGATTCAGACATCGGACGGAAGGAGTCAGCTGATTGGGTATCTGGATCTGATGCGGCAGTCAAAGAGATGAATGCAATGTGGAAACAGTGCACAAAAATATCTAGCGAAGTTCTGGAGCTGGCTGCCTCGAAATGAATGAATTGGTGAGTTTATTTTTCGTTCTCTACCGACGAGATTTGTTCCGTACAAATAAAGTCGAAAACAATGCTTGGAACACGGGTGCCAAGCCGCCTCTTGGTTACCAGCGAACGGCGAGTGAGTTTTGAGGGCTGACGTTAACGGCCAGGAGCAGTCATGTGAATCGTTTGGTCGAGCGATCACTTGGAGCGACTCCGGGCCGTTGCCAAGTCTGACTTCAGTGCCTTTTCCGTCTCTCTCCGGGCGCTCGGGAGCATGACGGTTTATCTTGGCGAAGTAGCCTTGAAATAGGTGCCTGCATTCCTCGGATGCCAGGGGCTTACTTCACTTCATCCGCCACGTCCAGTGCCTCGCCGATGGCGTGAAAACGTCCGCCTGCGATGTAATGCAGACTGCGCCAGGTCGGTTTTGCGGAGTCAAAGTGCCAGCGCCCGTTGCTGAAGGCACGCGTGTCGGCCCAAGCGCCCACTACCTCGCCAATGAACAGGTCGTACGCCTCTTGGTTGTGGGGCTCGGAGATAATTTTGCAGGCCATCCAGGCCGAGCAGCCAACGACAAAGGGCAGGTCCACGTCTCCGATGCGCTGCAGCTCGACCCCGCAGTGCTGGAGCTTGTCCGGGTCATCGGACAGGCTGCGATGCCCGACCCGATAGGTTAGCTCTAGTTGGGCGACGGTGGGCACCTGTATAACGAAGACGCCACTTTTCTCCGCCAATTCGCGAGTCTTGGCTCCCTTGTCCAGAACCGCCGTTAGCTTGGGTGGAGTCAGGTCCAAAGCGCAGACCCAGCTGGCTGCCATCACGTTTGTCACCCCTTCGTGACGAGCGGACACCAGCGTGGCCGGGCCGTGGTTGATCAGGAGATAGGCTTGCGCCAGCGGTACCGGGGCAATGTGTGGAATCATGGATGTTTCTTGATGCGTGGTGTGTCTGGGTGATAGTGGGCGCAGGCGTTCAGATCCTGGATGCCGCTGTGGAGATGCTCTCCACAGAAATCCATTGGCCCCGAAGTGCCGAACGCCTGCGCTGCTCTACAGACCTGCGTCTACCTAGCCAGTGTGGAACAGTCGATAACGAAGCGATACTGCACGTCACCTTTGAGCATGCGCTCGTAGGCGGCATTGATCTCATTGGCGCGGATCATTTCGATGTCCGCCACGATGCCGTGCTCGGCGCAGAAATCGAGCATCTCCTGGGTTTCGGGGATGCCGCCGATCATCGAGCCAGCCAAGGTGCGGCGTTTCATGATGAGGTTGAACACATTGGGCGATGGATGCGGAGACGCCGGTGCGCCCACCAGCGTCATCGCGCCATCGCGCTGGAGCAGTTGCAAAAATACGTCCAGGTCGTGCTGTGCCGCGACTGTGTTGAGGATGAAATCGAAGCTGTTGGTGTGCGCAGCCATCTCGTCCGGGTGGCGCGAGACGACGACCTCGTCTGCGCCTAAAACCATCGCTGCATCGCGCTTGGACTCGGACGTGGTGAAGGCAACCACATGGGCCCCCATCGCGTGCGCCAGCTTGATGCCCATGTGGCCTAACCCTCCGATGCCGACCACGCCCACCTTCTGCCCCGGCCCGACCTTCCAGTGGCGCAACGGTGAATACGTCGTGATACCTGCGCATAGCAGGGGCGCGACGGCGGCAAGTTGGGTCTCCGGATGGCGGATACGCAGTACGTAGCGTTCATGCACGACGATTTGCTGCGAGTACCCTCCCAGTGTGTAACCGGGGACATCGGGCGTCGGACTGTTGTAGGTCCCGACCATGTCGTCGCAATAGTTCTCCAAACCCTCATCGCAGTCGTGGCAATGCTTGCAGCTGTCGACGATGCAGCCAACGCCGACGAGATCGCCGAGCTTGAAATCCAACACATGTGCGCCCACGGCCGTGACACGCCCGACGATTTCGTGTCCCGGCACACAGGGGTAGAGCGTGCCAGCCCACTCGGAGCGAACTTGGTGGATGTCGGAGTGGCACACGCCGCAATAGGCGATGTCGATCTTCACGTCATGCGCGCCCGGCACGCGTCGGACGATGTCTAGGCATTCGAGAGGGCGATCGCTCGCGTGGGAGCCATAAGCTTTGACGGTCATAGTGAGGGGTTCCAGTCTCAATCAGTGGAAAAAACGATGCGCACGCCACGCTTGCCGAGCACCTGGGCCAAGCTGGCGGGGTCGTCCACACGGCCCAGCCGGGTATATGGGTACGTCGAGTCGAACGTCAGGTAGAAGACAACCAGGGTTTCCATGCCATACAGCATGAGGTCTCCCTTGCGGATCGTTCCCGGTTGGCTCGCATTAGCAGGTAGGGCCTTAGGCAGCCTCGCGTATTTCTCATTGCCATTGAGTTCTGTCATGTCTAGTGTCAGTGGCAGCAGTGCGGCAAACGCACGGGCGGCGGCGTTGTCGGCTAAGGTGATGGCAAAGCGCTGTTCGCCAACGGTCATCCACATGCGTGATTCCTCCTGTGTTTTGGATGGCACAGCAGCGACTGGGCGCGAACCCGCCGCCGAATGCTGACGGGCTTCGCAACCGCTGACCATCAGGGCGCCAAGCAGCAAGCCGACTCCACATATAACACGGCGCGCAGTCCTGGCGGTCATTGCATGACGTCCCGTTCAATTTACGTGACCCAGGCCATCCTAGGCGCTTGAGCACGGGACGTCATAAAGGCTAGAAAGGCCGAGAGCAACAGCGCACAAGCGCTGGCCATGAAGGCAGTTCGATGGCCGCTCCCGTCGAACAGCATGCCGCCCAATATCGAGCCCAGCGCGATGGAGATTTGAATCACCGCCACCATCAAACCACCACCGGCTTCCGCATCTCTGGGTAGTGACTTCGCCAGCCAGGACCACCAGCCTACGGGCGCAGCCGTTGCCACCAAGCCCCACAAACCCAACAGAAAAAAGACCACGGCCACTCCGCTGCCAAAGGCAATCAAAGCGACCGCGATCCCAGCCATCACCAACGGAATGAGTACCAGCATACGATACAGGCCCGCTTTCAGGAAGGTGCCGATCAGCGTCGTGCCGATAAAACCGGCGATGCCGATCACCAGAAAGATCATCGACAGCGTGGACACACCCACGTGGGTAACGCGCTCCAGGAAGGGGCGCAAGTAGGTGAACAACGCAAACTGTCCCAGGAAGAAGGTGCCGACCGCTAGCATGCCAAGGGTGACCAAGGGATTTCTGAACAGCCTGAAGGCATGATCCGAGCCGGTCGCCTTTGGCTCGACTTCCATGGACGGCAGGCAAATCCATTGCCAGGCCAAGGCAATGAGGGCAACGGGCACCAGGCAGAAGAAGGCGCCACGCCAGCCGACGATGCCTCCAAGGTAACTGCCCAGGGGCGCGGCGACAACTGTCGCCAGCGCATTGCCTCCGTTGAAGATGGCCAGCGCCCTGGGCACCTTGTTCAAGGGCACTAGGCGCATCGCCACCGCGGCCGACATAGACCAAAAGCCGCCTACCACCACACCGATCAACGCACGGCCGACCATGTAAGTTTCGTAATTGGGTGCCAGCCCGACGACGAGGCCGGAGACACACATCAGCCCGGTCAACAGCAACAACAAGGTCTTGCGGTTCATGGTGTCTGCCAGCGATGTGATGGAAAGGCTCGTCAGCACCGCGAAAGCTCCGGAGATAGCGATGCCGTACCCCGCCATTCCCTCGCTGATGCGAAGGTCGACTGCCATAGAGGTCAACAGGCTGACGGGCATGAACTCCGAGGCAATCAGCGAGAAGACGCACAGCGTCATTGCGAAGACAGCGCTCCAGAAAGCGGGTTGGCCTCCTGACGCAGGATGAGAGATCTCATTGCTCATCGAGGCCTCACATGCTTGAGTAGTCATGGAACGTGCGCTCAGGCCAGATGTTTGGTGAAGAATGAGGTCAGCTTGCCCCACGGAATCAGGTTCACGCGGTCATACAGATCAGCGTGAATCGCATCAGGGACGATTACCAGTTCCTTAGGTTCGGCTGCAGCCTTGTATGCATCTTCACTGAAGTAGCGTGAGTGGGCCTTTTCGCCTGCGATGATCAGCACCGGACGCGGTGAGATCTCGGCGATGTAGGTCATCAGCGGCATGTTCATGAATGACATGGGCGTGGTGGCCGTCCACGATCCGTTGGAGTTCACCGATCGCTTGTGAAAACCGCGAGGCGTGCGGTAGTAGTCAAAGTACTGCTTCAGGACGGGGTTGTCGATGCCATCGTCTGTTTCCGGCAAGGCGCGCGGTCCCGCGGCTGGCGTCCCGTTCTTGGCATCCGCCCAACGCTGCTGGCTCATGCCTCCCAACATTTGTGTGCGCTGCTCTTTGGTCATACTGTCGAAATAGCCACGAGACATGACACGCGACATGTCGTACATGACGGTGGTGACCACCGCCTTGATGCGCTTGTCCACAGCCGCGGCGTTGAGTCCCATGCCGCCAAAGCCACAGATGCCGATGATGCCGATGCGCTCACGGTCCACCTCGGGCAGCAACCCAAGAAAGTCCACTGCGGCGCTAAAGTCTTCGGTGTTGATCTCCGGTGATGCCACGTTGCGGGGTATGCCATCACTTTCACCCGTGTAGGATGGGTCGAAGGCCACTGTCGCAAAGCCACGTTCGGCCATGGTTTGCGCGTACAGACCGGACGATTGCTCCTTGACCGCGCCGAACGGGCCGCTGATGGCGATGGCCGAGAGCTTGCGGCTGTCCCTATCCTTGGGCAAGTACAGGTCTGCTGCAAGCGTGATGCCGTAGCGATTCATGAACTTGACCTTGCGGTGCTCCACCTTATCGCTCTTCGGAAAGGTCTTGTCCCATTCGGAGGTTTGGGTGAGTGTCATGGTGCTGGCTTTCTGCTGGGCAGGTTTAGATTCGGCCTGGACGGTCAATGGGCTGCTCAACAATGCAGCGGCGGTCGTGGCCATGATGTGGAGGAAGGCCTTTCGGCGCAGTTTGTGCGGTTTCATGATGGCAATGGTCAAGACGTTGAACTCAGCCTGGGCGAGACGACAGTGGGGCCCAAGCATCCGTGCCGGCGATTTGTTCGCCGGCATGTTTGGCATTCTTGCGCCGCTAGCCCGGCTCTTGGTAGATCAGGGCTGCGAGGTTCTTGCCTGATCCTCCAAAATCTGCGCGTATCAGGTGACTGAGCGGGCTTTCGGCCCTACGATGTCACCTGTCCTCTCGGAGATCAGGCATGTCCCCGTTTGTCCAATATTCGCCCATGCAGTCGCACCTAGCCAGCGTCATCGATCGGTGGACGCCAGGCGTCGCAGACACAGCCACGTCAATCCCCGGTTTGGTCTTGTTTCGGCGAGAGGCGCCAGCCGGCCCCTTCGTGTGCATGGTCGAACCCAGCATCATCATGGTTGCTCAGGGGGCCAAGCGCCTGATCGTCGGCGGTGAGGGGTATGACTACGATGTCGATCGCTTTCTGATCACGTCCCTAGACTTACCTGCCAACTCTGCAGTGATCGAGGCATCGCCAGAGAGACCCTGTCTCGGGCTAGGATACAAACTTGACATCCGCCTGCTGGCCGAACTCATTGCTCATGGTGGCCTGGCAGCGCCGCGGGCGCAATCCAAAGATGTGCGCGTGGGCGTAGGGCGCATGTCGGTGGTCATGCTGGAACCCTTCGTTCGGCTGTTGGAGCTGCTGGATGAGCCAGCGGCCATCCCAGTGCTGGCGCCACTGATTCAGCGCGAAATCCATTACCGGCTGCTAGCCAGTGGCCATGCTCCTTTGCTATGGCAGATCGCGTCGGTCGGGAGCCAGAGCCAGCGCGTCACACAGGCCATTGACTGGTTGAAGTTGCATTACATGCGCCCGCTGCGCATCGAAGAGCTGGCGGCCCTCGTGCAGATGAGTCCCTCCAGCCTGCACCATCACTTTCGCAGGCTCACGTCGATGAGTCCGCTGCAGTATCAGAAGTCGCTGCGCCTGAACGAGGCGCGACGGTTGATGCTGAGTGAAGGCGCCGACGCGGCCACGGCAGCATTCAGCGTGGGGTACGAGAGCCCTTCGCAGTTCAGCCGCGAATACAGCCGACTCTTCGGCTCACCACCGCGGCGGGATGTGCTGGGCTTGCGGCCCAGCACGACGGTACCGTTGGCGGCGCCACCGCATTGAGGCGGCGTGGCGTGCTGGGCCGGTGAGTGAATCCATATGGCGCGGACTAGATATTCGCTCTGTCGGTTGAAACGAGCGAAAGGTTTCAGAGACGACGCACAGACGCAGTCGCGTTCTGATGTCCCCGGAATCTTGGTGGCCGCACCTGCAGGGTCCCATCTCTATGTGTGTGGACCCAAGGGTTTCATGGATCATGTGCTTGACGCGGCGCGATGGCAGGGGTGGCACAGTGATCGACTGCATCAAGAGCACTTTGCTGGGGAAACGTCCAAGGTCAGTGGCAACAGTGAATTCGACGTCAGACTGGCCATCAGCGGCAGGGTGTTCAAAGTGCCGGCTGATCAATCCGTCTTGGAGGTTCTGCTCGCATCTGGGGTAAACATTCCCTATGCCTGCGAGAGCGGCGTCTGTGGCACCTGCATCATTCAGGTCGTGGAAGGTACACCGGATCACAGGGACACATACCTCACCGCAGAAGAGCGTGCGGTGAACGATCAGTTCACGCCGTGCTGTTCACGCGCCAAGAGTGCCGTCTTGACGATCGACCTGTGAGCGTACGAAGGACCAGGGGAACGGCTCCCCAGCCGTTTTCGTATTGCCTGAGTGATTGAGCCGCGTTTGGGTAGCGATCAACAGAGCCTGAGCGAGCTCTGTCGTGAAGTCGAGCGCGCGTTAAGCTGCGTGAACGGGACTCGACGGCCATAGTCATCGAGTTGTAGATGGTATAGGTCCGCCAGGCTTCGCTCCGCATTGGAAGAGGGCGTTTGTGCCTTCCTTGCTCGGATTGCAGCCAGTCCAACATGTGCATCCAGCTGCCGCCCAGTTAATCAGATTTCTACGTCCTCGGTATCGTAGGGAAGATCCTGCCGTGGCGGTCAATGATCGCCTGTTCATGCGGCAATGTCAGGGGAGAGGCATTTGGTTCTATCATTGTGCCATTGGCGCTCAGTGAGCCCGAAATTGAAACAAGAGGATATCTTGCCCCGTCAATCCAGCCCCCCCGCAAAAAGCGTGTCTCCTGCAGGTTCGCCTAATTTCAAAGCTATCAGATCCACGCGATCTTTCGAGGAGATTGCAGCTCAGATACGTGGGGAGTTGGCGGAGGGTCGTCTCAAGGTGGGTGACAGATTACCCTCGGAACGCGTCCTTTCCGAACAGTTCGGTGTTTCTCGCAATACGCTACGTGAAGCGCTGCGGTCGCTGGAACATGCCGGTCTTGTACGCCTCCAAAAAGGCGCGACTGGGGGGGCATTCATCAGCGAGGGAAGCGCGGAGGCAATAACAACCGGACTCATGGACATGTTCCATGTCGGTTCTATCAAGCCATCCCAGCTCACCGAGGCCAGAATCTGGCTCGAGACCGTTATTGTCCGGGAAGCCTGTGCACGCGCTACCAAAGCTGATCTGGCGCTGCTCAGGCAAAACATCAGCGATGCAGAAGCCGCCACGACCCATGGCGATTACGACAGCCGCGTTGAGATACATCTTGAATTCCATCGCATTCTGGCGCGCATGACAGGTAACCCCATCATGGTGATCTTGATGAATGGCGTGCTTGCGGTGCTGAGGCATTTTGTCCATACCATTGGCGAGTCCGACAATGCATTCGTTCTGCCCTCCCGTAGACGCTTTTTGAAGCTGATGGAGGCCAAGGATGTGGAGGGCGCGGTGACAGAAATGGAGGCAAGCCTCAAGCGCCTTCAACGTAGCTATCTATCTCTCGCCAAAGAAGAGACGCCAGGCAATGTCAAGGCTGCGACGAAGAGAGTGATTTGACTCATTCTGCCGCGGGCGTTTTTTAGGAGACAACGGGCTGGGGAATTCCAGCCGCTGAATCTCCGTAGACCGGCGCGTATAGAGGCCATTGGCTGTATGCGCGATACCGGCCTATCTAAAGACGGTCTTTCACCTGATCGGCTGATTTAATGAAGCTCCTTGCGCACAAGGATTGGACGGCGAGTCCGAGTTGTGCTGTCAAGGGTATGCCGAAGCTTGCATCGGCTACACAGGTTCGCTACGTGTGCCCCCAGTCTATTGTCCTGCTGACTGCAATCTTGCCGCTGCGGACGAGCGTTCCATGCGACGCTCCCGAACGTCTGTCGCTCTTGCGCACCCAGGGCGCTGGCCCTTCCCTATCTTTCTCCTGATGCTAGCGCTGTCGTGAAGCACTTGCCGACTTTCTGCGGCGCCGATCCCTATTTCCTGAGCCGAGCGAAGCCGGACTCGCATCCGGCGGGGCTGCCGGCTCTAGCCGATGTAAGTGACGAGGCCGACTAGGAGTGGTTGGATTGGTAGGGTTGCGAATGATTTGGTTAAAAGTATAATGGTTGAACCATTAAATAATTCAGATCAAAAATGTTTGACCAAGCCCGCATTGACGCATTGCCGATCCACAGGGCCTCCACCGGTGAGAGCGCACCACCCCTCACGGGTGTTCGCGTGGTGGACTTCACCCACTTCGTGGCGGGCCCCCTCGCCACCATGACACTGGCCGACTTCGGGGCGGACGTCATCAAGATCGAGGCACCCAGGAAAGGGGATGACTTCCGACATTACCCGCCAGTCGATCCGGCGCTGGAGGCACAGGGAGCTCCATTCCTGTGGAGCAACCGAAACAAGAAGAGCCTGGCTTTGGACATGAAGTCTCCCGCCGGCCTGGAGGTCGCTAAGGCATTGATTGCAGAGGCAGACGTACTGGTGGAGAACTTTTCCACCGGGGTGATGGAACGGTTCGGGCTCGATTACGCGACCTGCAAGGCGCTCAATCCAAAGCTGATTTATTGCTCAATCTCAGCCTATGGGCGGGAAGGCCCCTATGCGGACCGATTGGGATTCGATCCGATTGCACAGGCTGAAAGCGGCTTCATTTCCATGAACGGCTATTCCGATCGGCAAGGCGTTCGGACGGGATCGGCCATCATGGATATTGCGACCGCCATGTCTGCCACAAACGCCATGTTGCTTGCACTCCTGGCACGTGCCAAGGATGGCAAGGGGCAGCTGGTGGAGGTGGCGCTGTTCGATACGGCTGTACTGATGACGGGATTCGCTGCCATGCAGCATCTGACCACCGGCTACGAGCCTCGACGAAATGGAAACACGAGCCCGGACACCTGTCCATCGGGCGTCTTCCTTTCCGCCGACAAGCCCTTCTACATCAACTGCGGAAATGACAAGATTTTCCAGCGACTGTTCGAGCACGTGCTGGAACGCCCCGACCTCGCTTATGACCCGGAGCTGTCACAACGGGAGCATCGGCTCAAGCGACGAGAAGAGATATTTGGCCTCATGGACGAGGCTTTTGCCAAGCAGCCGTGGAGTCACTGGGCGCCCAAGCTGCGTTCCGCGGCGGTTCCACACGGGCAGGTGAAGTCTCTCAGCGAGGCGCTCGCATCGGACGAGGCGCGGTCGCGTGAGTTGGTCGGCCGCATTCCCCATCCCGTCAAAGGATGGATTCCCAATATCGCAACGCCATTGAAGCTTGCGCGTACGCCTGCAATCACCCCGATTGCAGCCCCAGCAGTTGGCCAGGACACGGACCAAGTCCTGAGAGACGTGTTGCATTTTGATGAGCAGAAGATCGACGCCTTGCGCAAAAGCGGCGCGTTCGGCGTCTGATCCCAACACTGTACTGGAAAGGACTATCAGATGACGCAACGCGTAGCCATCATCGGTACCAGCGCTATCCCCATCGGTCGCCATCAGACGGCAGATGACGCGGAAATCCAGACGCTGGAACATGAAATTATGTCCCGGCTTGTGATTGACGCAGTCAATGATGCCGGCATCGAAAAGAAGGACATTGAAAGTCTGATTTTCACCTTGCCTAGGCCATACACGCGACAGAAATACTTCCACACGTTTCTTCTCGGGCAGATGCGGCTTTCATGCCGCGGGAGCGTAATGGAGGTAATGGGCAACGGCATGACCGCCGCCCTTGCGTTCGACCAAGCCTGCAACGAAATCCTGCTGGGACGGGCAAACGTGGCGCTTGCCCTGGGCATCAACATGGAAAGCGCGGTTTCTGCGGCAGAGCACGCCATGAGCAGCATGCGGGCAACTGGCGACGTGGATTTTCACACCTCCGCCGGCTTCACCCCGATCTCCTGGTACGCCATGGATGCAACGCGATACATGCATGAACATGGTGCGACGCGCGAGCACCTCGCAGCAGTCGCCGTGAAGAACCGATATCACGCATCGCTCAATCCACTAGCCCAGTACCGCAAGCCCATCACGATCGACGAGGTCATCTCACAGCGGCCTATCGTTGAGCCCCTTGGACTCTTCGATGTTCCCCCGCGTGGGGATGGGGCCGCCTGTCTGGTTCTGGCCAGCGAGGAAGTCGCGCGGAGTCTCGGCCGCCCTTATGTGTTGGTACGAGGGCGCGGATTCTTCCACGATGGCTCACATCAGATCAACGATGTCCCGAACAACATGATCGGCTTCGAGGCAGCTGTGCAGGCGTCCAGAACTGCCTACGACCAGGCCGGCGTTGTCGCCAAGGACATCGATCTCGCCGAGTTCTACGCCCCGTGCACCATCGTGGAGATTTTGGTCAGCGAGGCACTTGGTTTGTGTCCAACAGGTGGCGGCGCTCGCGCGGCCCTAGATGGCGAAACCCGCCTTGGCGGTCGTATTCCGATCTCGACCTCTGGCGGGCTAACCTCGCGAGGCCATCCGGCCTATGTGACATCGCTCTACAACTACATCGAGCTGGCGGACCAGCTGCGTGGGCGAGCCGGCGCGCGCCAGGTCAAGGATGCCCGTCTTGGCGTTGCGACCGGCGAACTGGGCAACTACAACGCCGCACTGATTCACGTTCTGGAGGCAATGCAATGACCACGTTTACCACGCTCCCTGTCATTGAAATTCAGCGCAAAAGATCCTATCCGCCCCGTCATTCCAGTTTCACGCAAGGTTTCTGGAGTGGCCTGACACAGGGCCGCTGGCAGACGACATCGTGTCAAGTCTGCCAGAAACAGACGTTTCCGCCGAAGCCGTTCTGCCCGCACTGCTGGTCACCACGGGTGGAGTGGGCGCCCTTGAGCGCACGTGGCGTTCTCTATTCGTGGACACGGATATACGCTGCACCAACCGCCTTTGCCGATGAATCGCCCTATGCGACGGGGATCATCGACCTGGACTCCAACATCCGCCTGGCCTGCCGCCTGGTCGACGTTCCCGGAATCGACTTAAAACCCGACATGCCCATGGAGATGGTCGTCCTCCAATTTGAGGATGGGCCGCTATTCGCGGCCCGTCCCGTGGCCAACGCCTGAGGCATTTACCACGATCACCACTCATCACAAACCAACAGGAGATTATCAATGTCCTTGATCAATACGGCCGGTCTGACAGAAGACCAGCGCATGATGCGCGAAGGTGTCCTTGATTTGCTGGAACGGCACCTTCCCTGGGAGAAGGTACGCAAGATGGACGAAACTCGTGAATTTCCACACGAGGCATACAACGCCCTTGCCGATGCCGGCTACATAGGTCTGCTCTATCCCGAAGCACTGGGTGGCATGGGCGGCTCCTATAAGGATATCGCGGTCTTTCTGGAGACCTTGGGTTACTACTACACCGGTATTGCTCAAGCCATCACCACAACAGCCATCTATGCCGGCATGCACATTGCCAAGTTCGGCTCTCCCGAACTCAAGCAAGCAATCATTCCCCAAATCATTGCCGGCAAAGCCAAGCTGGCGCTCGGCATGTCGGAGCCCGGAACCGGTTCGGACGTCGCCGGCATCAAGACCTCGGCCGTTCGCGATGGCAATGACTACGTCATCAATGGAAGTAAAGTCTGGATCACCTGTGCCCACGTGGCCGACTATCTCGTTGCCATCGTGAAGACAGATACGCAAGTCCGCCACCAAGGCATCAGCACCATCCTCGTGCCGACGAATGCGGAAGGCATCACGATCCGGCCACTCTCCATGCTGGGGCGCCGTACGACCCATGCCAATGAAGTCTTCTTCGATAACGTGCGCGTACCGGCATCCAATCTGTTTGGGGGTGAAGGCCAAGCATGGAAGAACATCATGAATTGCCTTGGCCTCGAACGGCTCGGGCTGGCTGCCATTTCGGCCGGACACTGCTTCAAGATCACGGAGTACGCACGGGACTATGCCAAGGACCGGATTCAGTTTGGGAAGCCGATTTCACAATTCCAGGTCATTCAGCACAAGCTTGCAGACATGCTTATCATGTCCGAGACGGCCCGCCAATCCGTCTACCGCGTGGCCGATCTCCTCGACGGTGGTTTCCCGGTCGTAAAGGAAGCGTCCATCGCGAAGATCGTTGCAACGGAAAACAACTTCAAATGCGCCGACATTGGCATGCAGATCATGGGAGGCGCAGGCTATTCCAATGAATATGACATGCAGATGTTCTTCCGCGACTCTCGCGTTGGTCCCATTGGCGGTGGAACGAGTGAGATTCAGCGCAACATTTTGGCCAAGCAGCTGGACCTCTGATCTTGTGGGTAAAAGCAAAACCGGGCTGTGGCCCGGTTTTTTTGTGTCTGTTCGCGTCCTCGGTGCTGCTCAAGATGCCGCAGGACGACACTTATACATATTCGAGATAATCATGGAGTGAACTGTCTCGCCACGCTGATTCTTGACCAGGCGCTCGCAGGTCACGATGCCCTTGGTCCCGCTGCTGGTGAGCTTCTTCTCTACGGGCGTGATGAGGGCATGGATTGTGTCACCGGACTTGACGGGTAAGTGCATGCGCCAGTTGTCCAAGCCGGTCATGGCGATGATGGTGCCGTCGTTAATCCCACTCAGGCACTGGAGACCACCGACGATGGCAAGTACCAGCGGACCATGGGCGATCGGCTCACCATAGGGCTGGGTTTTGCAGAATTCATGATCGATGTGCGGCGCATTGTGATCGCCGGACAGGCAGGCGAAGTTCACAATATCCGTCAGCGTCACAGTTCGCCGTGACGTCACGATGGTCTTTCCGATTTCGAAATCCTCGAAATACAACCCGCGCGGCTTGTAGATCGGTTGTTCATTCATAGTGGTCCTTTCCTGTCGTTGTGTAGTTGCTCCGCATGTTCCTGCTCGAATGCCCTGCTAAGCTTTTCATCCCTTGCTGGACGCTGTCTGTCGCCAAGACGGCGCCAGTTGCCGACGGATCTGGCTCAATATCTGCAGGCGGCAAGACCAAATCGGCGAACGTTAGCAATGCGGTCTGGGCAAAGGAACTCACCCAAACCGTGAAGGCCTCGGGTGTCATGACCTCACGCTTGGCTACACTTCTCCGCCTTGAGCTGTCATTGGTCATGGACCCCGCCTTCCTCAGTCGCCCTGGGAGTCACGGGGCGATGGTGCATGGAACTGCGGATAGAGCCAGGCAACTACAGGTCCGTCAAATCGCCATGCATGGCATTTGCCAAGAAAATAGGGAGGCTCCGTCGTGGAAGAAGGGGGATTCCCCTGTGCTCTCTCCATCTGCGAGCGGTGGATGGGAATGGTTTGAAACGCCACCGTGGCCATGTTGAAGAGAAGTTCGCGCAGGTGCGTGCAGTTTCTCGTTCCGCCCAACCTATCGTCGATCGACCGGCGCCAACCGCGACTCAGATTGGCGCCGATCATGACTTGGAGCTTCGTTTCGACCTCGAGGCAGATGGGAAACGGAGTGTCCCTCATCTGTGCCGAAATCGACTGAACACTCAGATGATCATCCACGGTGAGTGTGAGGGCTATATGATGGATCGGTGCTCCGGGAGGCATGGTCCCCTTCTGTGGCGAGAAGGTTTCGTAGTGCCGGATGTCACGCATTTCTGCCTCAATGTCCCAGAATCCGTCGCTTCGCTTGTACCCCCGGTATTCGACGGAACGGGTGTGCAGGTGTTGTCGTGTGGCAGGCATTTCTGTCCCTCTATGCGGGCCGCGGCACCCAGCCAGGCATGGTGGCCGCCTGAATGAGCTTGGTTTCCTGCGCGGTGATCAGATGTCCGGAGGCCGCCAGGTAAGCGGGGAAGCCCGGATGCGTGTCGCGAGCCCAACACCGCCGCTCGTAGTCAGCGAGGTCTTCGTATGCCCAAAGGTGCACGAATTGGTTCTGGGGACCTACCCGACTGGTGTAGAAGCCCAGCGGGTGGCCGAGCGTCTCCATCAAAATCGGCATGGCCAGCCGATTGAAAACCTCCAGGAACTCGGGCATCTTACGCAGGGCTATCGTGTAGGTTCTGTGATCAATCAGGGGCTTGTCGCTCATGGCATCACCATTGAGAGAATTTCCGGCCTTGAGAAAGGTCCGCGATGTAGTTGCCCGTGACATAACCAAAGGTCATGTTCGGTCCGTGGGTGATGCCTGCTCCGGGGTAGTTGCCGCCCATGATGCTTGCACGGTCGTTGCCGACAGCAAACAGACCGGGGATTACGGAGCCGTCACGCCGCAGGACTTCGCCTGCCACCGTTGTTTTGATGCCGTCGAAGGTTCCTAGGTCGCCCATGACGACTTTCACCGCATAGTAGGGGCCATGTCCAATCGGCGCCACACAGGGATTGGGCTTGTTCTCCGGATCGGCGAGATACCGGTTGAACGCTGTGCTGCCGCGACCGAATTCGGGGTCTTTCCCTTGGACCGCATGCTGGTTGTATTCACGCACAGTCGATTCAAGTCCGGCTGGGTCTATTCCGGTCGCATGAGCCAGATCAGCCAGTGTCTTCCCTTCGAAGAGGTAGCCGTTGCGGATAAAGCGACCAATCGGCATTGGGGACGGCTTGACATAGCCCAGGCCGTACTTGCCGAGCGTGCGCCTGTCGCAGAGCAGCCACATGGCGGTCTCCTGCATTCCCCTGCATGCCTCAATCATGGCCGCGCCAACGTCATGGTAGGAGTTTGATTCGTTCGTGAAGCGTCGTCCGTTTTTCAGGACGCCAATGACACCCGGCTTGTAGCGATCTAGAAGGTGCGGGAACACGCCAACCTCGCCGTTTCCGAATTCCACGCGGGTGACGGGCATCCAGGCCGCCGGCTCCTTGAATCGGATATCCACAACTCCCCCCACGGCCTCCGCCATGTTGGTGCCGTCGCCGGTATTGGAGGTGGGCGTGGGCGAGAGGTGTTCGTGGCCGCGCTTCAGGTGCGGGTACGCTTGAGTGATGCGCTTCACATCGTGGGGAAAGCCGCCACAAGCGAGAGCCACCCCGAGTCGGGCACGGATCTCCTGGACATCACCATCGCGTCCTGTGACAACGCCAACAGCCTTGCCGTTCTCCATCACGATTTTGCTGGCAGGCGTGCTGGTGAGGATCGGGATGCCAAGATCGAGCGCTGACTTGGCCAATCGTGCCGCCAAGGCGTTGCCGCTTGTCACCTGAACCGCTCGCCGATACAACGCCAGCTCCTTAATGTGGGTCAATAGTCGACGAGCAACATATAGGAAAGACGTAACTGATTTCGTTGCCCGGAAGAAATGCTTGAGGTCCGCGTTCGACGAGTTGAACATCATCCCGATGAAGGTGATGGTCTTGAGTGGCGGTTTCAGCCGCTCCATGTCTTTTCCAAGACCTCGGATATCGAAAGGCTCAGCAAGAATGGAGCGGCCGATTTCCATGCCGCCGGGAGCATCGGGGTGGTAGTCGGGGTAGAGCGTCGGAATGAACTTCATCGCTGTTTCCCGCTCGAAGAACTCGACCATTTTGGGACCTTGCTCGATGAACGTGCGGATCGCCTCCTCATCAAAATAGGAGCCGGTCTCATGCATCATGAATGTGCGCACAGCCTCGACGGAGTCTCCGGGGTTCTGTTTTCTTCCGTGATGGTTCAAGGGGACCCACAGCACACCACCCGATAGTGCTGTCGTGCCGCCAAACACCGGTTCCTTTTCCAGGACAACCACGTCTAGTCCACGTTTCTTCGCCGTGATTGCGCAACTGAGTCCGGCAGCACCGGTCCCAACCACAATGAGGTCGTACTCATTTCTATAGCTCATATCAATACCTTCTGAGGCGTATTAAGGACGTTGTCGAGCATGACGAACACCATTGCTCGGCCCTTCCCAAAGTGAATCCGAATACAAACGTTATTCGGCTTCGATCTTGTTTTTGCTGATGATCTCTTGCAGCAGTGTGTGCTCACGGCTCATCAGCGCTGTCATCTCCGAAGGCGTGGATGCGGTCGGGACCGCACCGGAGGCGAGGAGCTTTGCTCGGACTGCAGGGTCGGCGACGACCTTGGCGATGGCCGCATTGATCTTCTCAATGACTGGGCGAGGAGTGGCGGCGGGCGCCAGGAGTCCGAACCAGACTGCCGCCGTAAATCCCGGTGCAACCTTGTTGATGGTTTCTGCATTCGGAACAATCGGCGACGGCTTCTCTGACGCTACGCCCAATAGTCTGATCGACCCCGCAGTGACCTGCCCCAACATGGCCGAAGAGGGTGTCGTAAGCAACATTTGCACATCCCCCGTGCGAACGGCCATAGTCGTATTTGCCTCGCCCTTGTAGGGAACATGGTCCACCTTGATCCCTATTTGCTGAGCGAGCCGCGCTGTCATGATGTGTCCATAAGAGGCACTCCCCGCTGACGCGTAGAGGAGACCATTCGGCTGTCGCTTTGCGTATTGCACGAACTCCGTCAGATTCTTGACGGGTGTGGACTGGCTCGTCACCAGCACCAACGGGACGCTCGAGACTAGCGAGACGGCTTTGAAGTCCTTCAAGGGATCGTACGCTGCGTTCTTATTCAAGATAGCTGCAGAGAGAACGCCGTTATTGGGATACAGCAAGGTATACCCGTCACCCTTGGCCTTTGATACCAGTTGCGCACCAATGACGCCAGATGCGCCAGGCTTGTTGTCGACGATGACGGGTTGCCCGAGAAGCTTGGACAGAGGCTCCTGGATCATTCGGACTTGTCCATCGCTGGTGCCACCCGCCGGATAGGGCACGACGATTGTGATGGGACGAGTCGGATATGCATCCTGGGCGAGCGTGGGATACGAGACGCACAGACACGCAGCGAGAGCCAAGTTCCGGATATCTATTTTCATTCCAAGTCTCCTTTGAATTTTCTGACATTTGCACTGAGCCACCACTGATGGACCGAAGACGTTACTGTTGATTAGATCATTTGTTCAATGGTTGGTCCAATGATTGTATAGTAACGGCATGAAAATTTCAAAGTGGGGCAAAAAACAAGGGCGAGAAAGCCGCTCGATGGAGGAGAGGTCTTGTCAGACGACGCCCCAGTCAAATCTGCCGGACGGGACGAATTCGGCAATTACTGAGCGTGTGCGAATAGCAGCCTCAATGGTGACGATGGTCGCCATCCCTCTGACGACCCTGCTTGATCAGATGTTCGGGGGGCGTTGGTTCGTCGGCCTGATGGCGAGTGCCAGTTTGGGCTTCGTCTTCTTCCTGTGGCAGAACATTTCGGCAGGTATCCGGCGTACCTCTGCGATCCTGGTGCTTGTCACCGCGGGGGTACTACCTTGGACGGCGTCGCCGATGCAGTCGCTGGTGGACGGACTCCGAATCGGCTGCCTGATCGGATCTTTGCTAATTACGGTGAGCCTGCTGTCGCGCGCTGCACTGAGAGTTCGCCGCGTCCGGGAACTGGTCAACTCCTTGTACCAACTCCCGCAGCGCCATCGTTATCTCGGGCTGACTTTGGGGAGCCAGTTCTTCGGTGGTTTTCTGGGACTGGCGGGAATTGCCATGATGATGGAGGTGGGAGAACACCAAGAGCAGATTGAGCAAGGGGATAGGGCTACCGCGTTTACCGCCATCGGCCGAGGTTATGCGGCACTGAGCCTTTGGAGCCCGATGTACAGCAACATGAGCATCGTGCTCGCCATCTACAAAGGGCCGAACTGGGTCGATGTGCTTCCAGTCGCCCTGACGGTTTCAGCGCTTCTGGTTGCACTCGGCGCTGCGCTCGAGAAGATAGGCAGGCGGGCGGGGCAGATGGCAGTACACGAGCCGGTGCGAGAGTCTCGGCCGCTGCGTGGTGGGTTTTCTGTCATTGTGGCTATGCTGTTGTTTCTGGCTTTCATGGTGATGACCAGTCAGATATTGCGGTTGCCCATATCTGCCGTCATCATCACTGCCGCCCCTATGGCAGCGTGGATTCTGAACATCTCGTTTGCGCAACCTGATCGGAATGAGAGTCGGATAGCCGCAGGGGTGCATGCGCTTGGTAAGGATCTGCGTAACTCACAGGTTATGGCGGGCGAGGTCATGCTGTTTCTCGCCTCCGGTTGTGCTGGAACTGTGATCGCCGGTGCGATTCCGTCCAGTTGGACTGCCGTGATCGGTGGGGCGTTCGGTGGCTCACCCATTCTGGGTAGCCTGTTCCTGAGTTCCTTCATCGTGTTGCTGTCGTTCACAGCAATTCATCCCATGCTGAGCGCGGTGCTTGTGGCGTCGAGCTTTGGTCCGCAGGTGATGGGTCTTCCCGTCATGGCCCATCTGTGCGCGATCCTGGTTGGCTGGGGGCTCGCGATCATCATCACACCATTTTCAGTTCTCAGCCTGATGGCAAGCCGCCACTCGGGCATCCCCATTCTCACGATCAGCCTACGCGCCAACATCGGGTTTGCCTTGTTGAGCATCCTCGGCTCTGGTTTGGTCCTGGGGGGGCTCACTCATCTCAAGCAGTTTTAAATCTTCAGGAGCACACGATGTTTCAATCTGACCAGACGTCCTCCGGCCCTTTGCGCGGCATTCGGGTCGTCGAATTTGCAGGCTTGGGGCCGGCGCCGTTTGCCTGCATGCTGCTGTCGGACATGGGTGCTGAAATCATCCGAATTGATCGACTCGACGGTCGAGGTGGCAGCCCACTCGATATCGTCGGAAGAGGGCGCAAGACGATCCATCTGGACCTGAAGGATTCCCTGGTCACGGAACAAGTGATAGAACTATTGGAGCAAGCCGACGTCCTTGTGGAGGGATTCCGTCCAGGTGTTATGGAGCGACTCGGCTTGGGGCCGGATGTCGTCGCGCAACGCAACCCTCGGCTGGTCTACGGTCGCATGACCGGCTGGGGGCAGGAGGGCCCGCTCGCGCAAGCAGCAGGTCACGACATTAACTACATCTCCTTGACTGGGACGCTCGCAGCCATCGGAGAGCGAAATGGCAAGCCCCTCCAGCCGTTGAACCTCGTCGGCGACTATGGTGGCGGGAGTCTCTATTTGGTTACAGGAATTTTGGCGGCGCTGCTCGAGGCAAGGGAATCTGGCCGAGGGCAGGTCGTCGACGCAGCTATTTGTGATGGTGCCCTCTCACTGATGAGCTACAACCAGTCGCTGACGCTGCGCGGGCTTTACAGCGAAGAGCGTGGCACCAACGTTCTTGATGGCGGTGCTCCTTACTACACCACCTATGAAACCGCCGACGGCAAATATGTCTCGGTCGGTCCTATCGAGCCCAAGTTCTTCAGTCTTCTTTGCCAGAGAATTGGTGTTCCTCAGGAACTGTGGGGCGCACAGAGCGACAAATCGCAGTGGCCTCAGTTGCGCGATTCCTTTGCATTCATCTTCAAAACCAGGACCCGCGACGCATGGTGCGCCCTCCTTGAGGGTAGCGACGCCTGTTTCGCACCCGTTCTAACGCTCCGCGAATCGCCCACTCATTCTCACATCCGCGCCCGGCAAGGCTTTGTGGACATTGAGGGCGTCATGCATACAGCTCCGGCGCCTCGATTCTCCAGAACACCGTCCGGAATCAAATCTTCCGAGGCCGTCACATCTGTCGCAGATCTGATACGCGCATGGAAACACGCCCGTTGACAAGCAAATTTCATCACTTCTTTACTGGAAAGGTCATAACCACCCATGAAAATTCTCGTACCCGTCAAACGCGTGGTGGACTACAACGTGAAGGTCCGCGTCAAGTCGGACAACACCGGTGTAGACATCGCCAACGTCAAAATGAGCATGAACCCGTTTGACGAGATCGCTGTGGAAGAAGCCGTGCG
>Ga0208123_100063_pt1 | contig 68578 bp, 85 predicted proteins | sample LakWasMe92_HOW11_2_FD_183914 | JGI IMG/M metagenome (GOLD analysis project Ga0208123, IMG submission 183914) | Freshwater sediment methanotrophic microbial communities from Lake Washington under simulated oxygen tension - Sediment Metagenome... | ecosystem: Environmental > Aquatic > Freshwater >... | reverse complement strand
GCCAATGAGAATCAGTGTGCGACAGTGTGAATCAAAAAACCCAATGAAAACAACGGTTTGCGATACTTACTGAGACGTTGTGACCCACTCTGAAACACTAATTGAAATTCCAGGTGGCAATTTGCATTGGTGAGAAAACCTTTTTTGAATCAACGTGTTGCGTTGGTTGTGTTGGGATTTTTGCGGCTGGCTACCCAGCTAGCTACCCGAATTTATTGCCCTTGGCGAACCGTGCGCCGTGGGCCTACTTGGCATTGTCGCCTGCCCGGGATGCCAGGTAGTCGTGGATGCTTTTCGCCGTGATCCGGCTGGCGCGCTTGCCGACTTTCACCAGCGTCAAGTGCTTGTCGTTGACCAGCCGGTAGATGGTCGAGCGGGAGACATCGAGCTTTTCGGCGGCACGGTTGATCTGATAGGCGAGTTGGTGTTGTGCGGTGTTCATGCTGTGCTGGCTCCTTGCATTTCACGGGGTTGGCACGAACTGGCGGGCAGGGCGAAATACGCGGCGCCCGCTGCTGTCGGCTTGTGGTCGATTCCTTGGAGCAAGCCCTTGCGGTGCAGGGCCTGCAGGGTGCGGTGGTCTTTGGAGGGCTGTTGCCCCACCGTGGCCCGCCATAGCGCGTTGCGCTGGGCAGGCGAGAGGGAGGGGCGCGTGGTCATGGCGACAGACCCATTTCCCGCAGGTGGCGGTCGGCGGATGCATTGATGGCTGTGGCCACCGCCGCGCGTGCCTCGCGCTCCAGCTTGGGCAGGAAGTCGGCACGCTGGGCTGCTAGAAGGCGCAGGCCGGCTTGAACATCAGGGTGCATGTCCAGGTAGTCCACGCCAGGGTTCAAGAACAGATTCTTGTCGTAGCAGATGACGCCGCACATGCCGAAGATCACCCGGCCGGCGAATCCCGGAGCAGTGCGCAGCAAGTCGGATAGGCTGTTGTATAGCGCCCGCAGGTGGTTCACGTCCTCGCAGTCGAAGTCCCCATCCAGATCGTTGATGCGATCCGGGCAGTCGCAGTTGGGCCACGGCCCGCCGAAGCGTCCGTCTATTGCGTCAAGCACGCCCAGCAGCGACATGCCAGCGTCAAGGTCGCGCGTGGAGGGTTTTGCCATCTTCATGCTGCACCGCCTTCCTGCGCAAAGGGCTTCATAAAGACTAGCCAGTGGGTCATTCCCCGGCGCCCGCTGACCTGCCCAAAAAGAGGCCTCGCGGGCGTGGTGGCCAGCACCTCGGCCAGCTTCACCTGCGTTTCGTTCCACTTGAAGACCAGCACTCCACCGGGTTCCAGCACGCGGAAACACTCAGCAAAGCCTTGGCGCATGTCGTCGCGCCAGTCCTGCCCCAGCTTCCCGTACTTCGCGGCCAGCCAGCTGCGGGGGCCTGCGCGCACCACATGCGGCGGGTCGAACGCCACCAACTTGAAACTGCAGTCTGGGTAGGGCAGAGCCCGGAAGTCCAGCAGCACATCGGGCTCAATGCGCAAGGTGCGCGTGCCGTCATCGCGGTGCGAGCGGTCGGTGACGGTGATCGTCTCGCGGCGCTGATCGCCAAAGACTGCCCGGGGATCAGCTTTGTCGAACCACATCATTCGACTGCCGCAGCATGGGTCCAGGACGTGGACAGATTCTTGATTCATGGTTTCTTCCCTGTTGGCCGCTTCCGCAGCCAGGTGAAATGCGGGGGCATCCCCGCTGCTTGATAGGTGGCCCACAGCGGCGCCCCGGTGGGGCAGCGCTGCAGGTGGTTGGGGTTGGCGCCGGCCGCGCGACAGGTGGGGCAGATGGCGTGGTGTGCCTGGTAGGCCTTGTCTGCGGCGTTCCAGTCGGGGGCTGTCGTCATGCGGCTTTGCGCATCGCGCCGTTGGCCGCCTCGGAGTAGTTGGCTGCCACGATCAGCCGCATGGGCAATGGGCTGACGCTGTTCCCGGCCATCCGCACCTGGGCTGTCTTCGTGAGCTTCTTGCCGCTGGATGTGCGGTCGATCACGTAGTCAGGCGGGAAGTCCTGGGCGTTGTAAAGCTCGCGCGGGGTGAGCATGCGCAGCGTGATGTCCACGATCACCCAGGGCTCGCCCTTGAGCCATACCGTCACCAGCGCCAGGCGGTCGTGCGTGGTGATGGTGGTCATGGGGTCGCGCGGGTCTGCCCACTGACCTCCGCTGGCGTGGTAGCGCATCAGGAAGGCAGCGCAGCGCAGGGCATCCGCCTCGTCCTCCTTGCCCAGCTCGTACTGCACCAGGGCGTGGTGTTCGCCGCCTGCTGATACCACCGGCACCGGGTCGCGCGCATCGCGGCCGATGCTGTGCTTGCGCAGCGTGGTGAGGTGGGCCACGGCCAGTTGCTGCTGGCTGCCGCTGGTGGTGATGGTCGATACCCCGTTGCGCAGGTCGCGGGCGTGCACGGTGTTATGTCCGCCGTTGGCTTGCACCATGAAGGCGGTTGCCAAGCTCTGGCCGCCGCCGCTGGCAGTGACCGTGCCCACGGGGCCCTGCACGTCGTTCACCCCGTAGCTGCGGCGCTTGCTGTCGCCGGAGCCTTCGCCGTGGCCAGCCTGCACGAGGTAGGCAGATGCCACCGCATGCTTGATGCCGCCCGCCACCATCGTGCCGATGGCGGATTGAATGTCCATGGCGCGCGGGGCCTGGCCCTCTGCCTCACCATAGCCAGTCTGCACCAGCGTGTGGGCCGCGCCTTCCACGATGAACGGGTCTTTGCTCTCCAGCACGAACCGCTTCATGCCGTAGGCAATGCGCCGCATGGTGGCCTCGGCCAGCTCCTTTTTGCGGCCGAAGATGCTGGTGCCCGGGATGCTCCAGTCGATGCACTCGGCGGCCTGCTTGTACGGCTTCTGCTTGCCTGTGGGGTTCTTGGCGTGGGTCAGCTCAGGCCACACGATGGGCAGGCCATCGCACCGGGCGATCATGTAGAGCCGGGTGCGCGTGCTGCGGCAGCCCACCTTGGCATTGCAGATCACCCGCCACTCCACCTTGTAGCCCATGGCCCGTAGGCCCTCCACAAAATGGTTCCAGTTCTTGCCCTTGCGCGTGGGGTCGGGCACCAGGAATTGATTGCCCCGTGGAACCACCTCGCCCGGATCGGCCACGCGGTAGGTGGTCTTGCCGTTGGCGCAGGTGATCTTGTCCAGGGTGATGACGCGGCCGGTGGCGGGGTCGCGCTTTGCCACCAGCGGGGACCACTGCAGCATCTGCTCGACGTTCTCCAGCGTGATGACATCGGGCCGGGTCTTGCCTGCCCAGCGGTGCACCATCCAGGCCAGTGAGCGGATCTCCTGGCTGCGCGGCTGGCCGCCCAGGGCCTGGCTGTGGTGGGTGCAGTCCGGTGATGCGTGCAGCAGACCCACGGCCTCACCGCGCGTGACGGCCAGAGGATCAACCCGGCGAATGTCTTCCCGGTAGTGCCGGGTCTGCGGGTGGTTGATCTCGTGCATGCCAATGGCGTCGGCGTCGTGGTTGATCGCCACATCGACATGCCGGCCAATGGCCTGTTCGATGCCGGTGCTGGCGCCGCCGCCACCGGCAAAGAGGTCGATCACCAGCTTGGCGGAAAGCGCCAGGATGAATTGGGGGGTAAGCATCGTTGCTCCAGAAACGAAAAACCCCGCATGAGCGGGGCTGTGTTGTGGGGTGGGGCCTGTCAGGGCGCGGGCGTCGGCTGGGCCAGTCGGGTGCGGGCGGCAGCGAGGATGGGCTGATGCGATGGCCAGTGAGGCACTGAGCTACACGAAGCCAGAGCATCGGCCAGGTCTTTGATGAGTGCCTCATCCTGCTTTCGCTGGTCATTGAGGCCTGAGATCGTGCAGTCGTCGCAACCGAACGAGAGAGGCATCCCGTGTTTACAGACTGCCATCGCGCGCCCCCTTCCCGCTGTTGGCGGCTTCGATAACGGACTGGGCATGCTTTCGCATTTCTGCGCGCCCCTGTTCGGGCATGTGCTCCCACGGGTAGTCCATGCACTCGGCCAGCTTCTTGGCGGCTGCAGTTGTCTGCTCAGGTGTCAGCGCCCCCCGTACTGGCGTAGGCTTACTTGGGTGCGCGACAGGCAATGGCGAATGCTTCGGCTTTGCTGCCTGCTTGGCCCGGATCTTGGCCACCAGCTCGGGCACACTGATGCGCGACAGCTCCACCTCCCCGGCATCGTGCATGTCCAGACCGTTGGCGAGGCAGAGCGCAGCCAGCGTGACCATCACGCCTCCGACTTCCTGCGGTGGATCGCCAACGGGACGGCCAAACACGTAGTCAACCAGCTGGTGCGCCTCGCTGGCCGTGCACCCCAGGGCCTGCACCAGTTCCAGAGATTCCTCCAGAAACCGGTGGTTGCGCTCTGTGCGGTCTGCCGCGATCTCGGCGCCGAAGCACTCCAGCAGCCACGGCTGCACGCGCTGCTGGAAAGTTGCCCCAGCGGACTGTTCGCCCCAGCGAGTGATGGCCGCCTGCATTGCTCGGAATATGCGCGGTGTGGTGATGGGCTGGGCTTTCCCGGTGAGTTCGCCATTTGCCTCGCGGTAGATTGCAGCCAACTCCCCGTAGGTCGGTTTTTTGGGGCCGGTCATTTGAGACTCCAAAAGATGATTGCAAGAGCCACCAGCCCGCAGATAGGACTGACGATGTACGTGCCGATTGCTTGCACAAGTTCAATGGACATTGGTGGTCCTCGTGTTGAGCGGTTTATTGATGCTTGAAAAGACGGCTCTGAATCCGTTTGTTCTCGGCCTCGATCATTGGCTTGGCGATGGAACGCATTTCTGTGGCGTCACGGCAAGCCCACCAGGCAACCATGCATTCCACGGTGTCGTAGTCGGTGGTGGTGATGTCAGAGAACGCATCCCAATCCACTCGGCGGTCAAAGGACGTGGACACGAAAGCATCAGACTTCGCCAGCATTGCCTCGATGGTGCGGATGCCACCATCGACACCGCGATGGCGCCTGTTTTCCAGCGCCCAGGCCATCAGGAAACGCCCTTCGGCGCTGGTCGATGGACTGCTCTGAACGCCGATAGTCAGCATCTGCTCGGCAGCGTGCGTGAAGCCGCTCCCGCAGTTGCATCCCATGAAAGTCATGAACGACGCGCACACCGAGGCCTCGCGCTGGCCAACACTACTGCCCGTGCTCCAGAGGATGGTGTGCAGGCGGTTTGGATCGGCGGCCATGTAGTCCTGCCATAGCTGCAGATAGATACCCTCTCCTGGTGTGCCAGCGCGCGGCGGGCGGATCGGTGTGTGCACCAGTTCCAGCAGTTCGCCTTGCTCGCTCATGACGTGCCTCCGGGTTGCGCGGACAGGGCGCGGCGCGCCGATTCCTCGCCCTGCGTCCAGTGCATGCCCATGGCGTTGCTGATCGCGTTGAACGCCCGATCCTGCGCCACGCCGCCATGCTGCCGAGTGTCCAGCGCATAGTGGTAGTCGCGGATTGCCTGCTCAATTGCAGTGATTCGCGCATCCACCGCATCTGCCGTTGCTGGCTGTGGTGCGGCACGGGCTGCGCGGTCGGCGTCAACGTAGGCGCGCATCTGGGTGTATGTGAAGCCAGAGGAATGCGCAGCGCCATCGGACTTTGCATTCACGCGCCATGGCATGCCGAGGTCAGGCTCAGGCAGCGGCGGGTAGTCGCGCTCCCCCTCCTGCCCCGGCTGGGCTGGCGCAGGGGATGGGCTGGGCTGGGGTGCTGCGGCGAGCGCGGCTTTCAGGCCAGCACGGCACGCATCGCGCACGGTGTTGGTGTGTAGGGCGCCAATGCTCGGACCACCCCAATAACGGTCGGCTTCTTCGCATGCGCGCCGCTGGGCCTGCAGGTAGGCTTCCACCATCGCATCGCTAGGCACCCCTGCCTGCGCTGCGCTGAGTGCCTCGACCTGGGCGTGGAGGCGGCGCAGTTCGTCTGCCGCAACCTTGGAAGTCAGATGGTCAGGTCTTTCTTTGCGCACGAACGGGTCAATAGCATCAGCCAGTCGCAGCGCTTCCGGCAGTTCTGCCGATACGGTGGTGTTGGTCATGGCTCAATCCTTGGAAAAGCGAGACAGAAACATGCTCGCGCTGGTGTCGATGTTGTTGGTGCGGCAGTAGCGGATCAGGTTGATCGCCAAGCTGTCGAAGTTGGGGGTCGCGCGGGCTGCGTACTGGATGATTCTGAAAGCGAGGCCTGTTTCTGGCGGTGACGCTTCGGTGCGCCCGATCTGACCAGGCGCCCACTCAGCGACAGCTAAAAACGGCATCCCAAGTTCCTCGCAGCGCTTGCCAAGCGCGAGCAGGGCCGGGGCGATTTCTTCGTCGTAGGCCTTCTCGTTGTCCTTGAGTTCACCCATTCCGCTCTCCCTCAGTAGATGAAGCAGGGGGGAGGGGCTTCATGGCCGAGTCGATTGCCTTTGCAACGCTGTACAGGCACGAATCACACAGATCGAACTTGCGTGTTGCGTCGGCGCAGGCATGACCGTGCATGTCCAGCGCGTGGGCATTGAGCGTTAGCTTCCCCTCTTGGCGAGAGTTGCCCCGATCCATCGTGACGCCGCAGCGGTCGCAGGTCTTGATGGTTTGCGCTGGAATGGTCTTGGTACTCATGATTTCTCCAGAGGGCCCAGCGGCCAGGGGTCAACGATTTCGATGATTTCGGACAGCGTGTCGTTGGCATTCGGGCCGTCTGGTGGCAGGTAGCGCTGCACCGCAGCCAGCACCTTGCACAATGCGGCTTCTGCAATCTGCTCACGCCCCGCTGCTACTGCAGGCTGTTGTGGGGCGGCGAGCGCTGCACGGTCGCGCCATGCGGCCCAAAGTTGGCGCGTGTTCATTGCCCGTGGGTCGATGTTGCCGCCTTGCTCAGCATCGCTCCGATAGCCCTTCCCATCCCACGTTGCGCACAGAGCCCAGCAGTGCCCACGCATCCATGCCTCAAAAAGCAGGCGCTCGGCGTCCGTGGCCGGGGCGCCCTTCGCGCCCATGTCGTAGGCCTGCTGCTCTGTTGGGGCTGCCTGGGTGGAGCATTCGGGGCAGGGTACGCCGCCTTCGTCCGGCTGGTGGTAGCTCGGACCACCGATCATGCCGTTGTCGTTGCAGGTCGCGCAAACCGCAGAGCCTCCATGCCCGGCACGCATGCGCGCCAGTACGATCCTGGCGTCGTTGATCGCCTGCTTTTGCACCTCTCCGGTACAGCGCTGCGCCGTATAGAGCAGGGTGTGCAGCAGCTGCAGCTCGGCCCCGGTCGTACCGCCCGCGTTGGCCGCCAGCGACTGCAGGAACGGCAGCAGCTTCGCCTCGGGCATGGTGCCTGTTTCAATGGTCGGGCCATGGAACTCGCCACCATAGGCAATCCAGAGCGCGCGCACCACGCCCTCGCTGGGCATTGCCCGCGCTGTGCGGTCTGCGTCGATGGCAGCTTTGGCAATTTCCGCCACTCGCTCACCATCCTCCGCTACTAGGCGGAAGTCATCGCTGCTCATGGTGCCGTGGCTCCACGCTTGCCAGACGCGCGTGCAGTCGTAGGCATCGCCCAGGGCGGTCGCCACCGCATCGGTGACGTGCTCCGGCAGTTCGTCGGGAGCTGCCCCCAGTTTGATCACTGGCCGCGATAGTGCATCGGCCGCCTGCTGCATCAGCGGAATCAGGTCGGCCAGTGGGTAGCTCTTGGCGCGCACCGATGTGCAGGCGTCGCGCAGGCGCTGGGCCAGATCATGGTTCGTTGTGGTGGTCATCAGAATCCTCTCCGTGTCTGTTCGCGGCCCAAGAAGCTGTAGCCAAGGGCATCGGCAAAGTGACTGCGTGGTGTGTCGGGGTACATGCGCTGAGTGCGTTCCACGCCCGTCCCGCGCTCGTATTCGGCGGCCAGAATTTCAAGCGCCAGCTTGGCCGTGCGCTCCGTGGCTTCCATGGCGGCGATCAGGGCGCGCTCACCTGCGATGCGCGACTCGATCACGTCCAGGTACACGTTGCGCTCGGTCTTGGGCTTCACGCGGTCGCGCTGGGCCTCAAGGCGCCTGATGGACTGGCGTGCTATGGAGGTCTTCATAGCGGCACCGGCGCGGCCGGCCTGCAGCGCTTCGCGCACACCTTCCACAGGGTCATCCTTGTTGATGTCCACCGCCTCCGCGAACAGTTTGCGGATCAGCTCTCGGGCGCCTTCTTCCTCGGTTGTGGCCTGGCCGTCTTCCCCGGCGTCGTACCGTGCGCGCCGGGCGGGGTCGGTCAGAACGTCCTTGGCTGCGTTCAGGGCCTGCATGCGCTCATGGCTTCCGCCACGGTCTGGGTGTGCGTGGCGCGCGGCGCGGCGGTATGCCCGCTTGATGTCGTCCAAGCTGGCATCAGGTGCCACGCCCAGCGTGGCGTAGTGATCGGGGCGGCTCATACCCGCAGCAGGCTCGCAGCCAATCGGTCGAAGGCGGGGGAGGGTGTCTCGCCCAGCTTCTTCATGATCGTGGACAGCTCGCGCACGAGGATGGCCTGTGGGTCTTTGGGTTCGTGCCAGAGCGCTGGCTCCTGCACGTTCAGAGTGGTCATCACCAGCTTCATGTCTGCCTCGGTCACAGCGGTACCGACATGCTGCGCGGCCTGCAACGTCAGCCCTTCCAGGCTGGAGAACGCGGACATTTTTTGGCCTTTGAGCCATTCGCAGGCGCGGTAGAAGGCAACGGGATCGAGCGCGGCTTGGGCGGTGGTTTTGGTCATGGTGATGGCGTCGGGTTTGGGGGTGGTTCGATTGGTGGTGACGGGCAATGGCAGGGCGTTTTCGCGGGCGAAGCGCTTCATGGCGCTCAGCTCGTTCAAGTCGCCGCGTGCGTCGCTGCGTGTGCCCATGCTGATGCTGAAAACGCGCTCCGCGCCGTTCTCTGCCAGGCACAGCAGCGTGGCCCGGTTGGCTTTGCGCTCGTAGCGCACGGGGGAAAGGCCGGCTTGCTCGGCCATGGTGTGGATGTCTCTCTGTCGTCGTTCCATGGGTTCTCCAGGCAATCAGGACAGAGCGCCGCGCGCCCTGTGCTCATGGCCCGGCCTGCCCGCGGGTGGCGGGCGGGGCTTGGGGTTTAGGTGTTGGGGGTGCCGTTGAGGATCGGCAGCTTGGTTTCGTCAGCGATCTGCTTGCGCAGCTCTGCCACGGCGGCCTCGATGGTCTTGTGCGGGCGGATCAGTTCGATCCACATGGTCAGGCGGCCACCGTCTTGAATGCGGTAGCGCAGGCGCACATTCAGCTGCCACTTGGCGCCGTTTTCAAACACCGGGATGCCGATGATGAATTCCTCGGGCACCTTGAGCTGACCCTTCTGCGCGGTGCCCTGAACGTCTTCCTCGTAGGTGAACTGGTGCGAGCCGTCCGACAGGCGGATGGCGCTGGCGAAGTTCACCTTCTTCTTGGCTTCCAGGGTGCGGCAGATTTCCAGCAGGGTGGCGCCGTCCGGGTTCACCACGTCCACCAGGTTGTTTTCGATGAACTGGGCCAGCTCCACCTGGGACTTGTGAACGCCGTTCATGCCGTTCCATGCCTTCCACTCGGGCGACAGCGGCGCGTTGTAGCGCGCACGGTGGTCGCCCCAACCGGCTTCGGCGCCGATGTGGTTGAACACGGCGGTGAAGGTTGGCGGGTCGATGGTGCTGAACAGGCGCGTTCTGCTTTCCGCCTTTTGGTCGTTGACCACGGCGATGAAGCTCTCTGCGTCGTTCAGCGTGGTGGTGCCCTTTTTGCGGGTCGGCGCTGGGAGCAGGTGAGACAGCTCCTTGAATTCATAGCCCTCGGGCAGGATGAATCCGGGGGTGCCAGCAAACTGGTAGCCGCCCTGATTGCACGCGGCCAGCTCGTCGCGGGCTTCGGTTTCAGTTTTCTCTTGTTGTCCCATGGGTTTTCTCCTGGTTGGAACGGGTTGATGGAATGGGGATCAGTGGACGGCGCGCAGGGGTTGCGCGTCGTCGGCGGCGGGCGCCGTGCGCAGCTCGGTTCGAGCGGCGGCTTCCTGGTCGGCGGTGCGCAGGCCGTCCAGCGTGGTTTGGCGGGGGTTCTCGCGCTGCAGGTTGTTGTCAGGCGTGGCGAACATGAGGGTCTTGCCGCGCGTGGGCTGCGGTACTTTGGCCTTCACATCGGCCTCCAGCTCCACCTGGCCGGTGGTGCCGATGGGTTTCAGCTTGACTTTGATGGTCAGCTCACCAGCTTTGCCGGTCTGCGTGGCCGCGTGCACGATGTCCTGCAGCGCGTCGGTGGCTTCCTGCTCCAGGTTGCCGAAATCCAGCTGCTTGAAGAAGTCGGTGAACGGCTTGCGCTTGGTCTGCAGCGTGGGCGATTTGAGTGTGGTACTCATGGGTCACTCCAAAAAAATGGCCCGCACAGTGGCGGGCCGGTTGCGGGAATGGGGCGGCGGCGAGGGCTTACTTGCCTGCCAGGGTGGCGAAGGTGGACAGCGCGGCGAGAACGGTGTTCTCCACGTAGCGGATGCCGCTCATGGTGGCGGCGGCCTTGGGGAAGGTGTTCACCGGCTGCTCGCCCAACTTGCGCACGTTGATGATGAAAGCGGCTGCCAGCAGGCGGGTGTGGCCTTCCAGGCTGTCAGGGTCGAAGCCGGGCTTGGCCATGCCCACCAGCTCGGCCACATCGGGCGGGATCTCGACAGCGGCGCTGACGTGTCGGTGCTCGGTTTCTTCTGCCGCTTCAGCGGCGGCATTCACCTTCTGCTCGCCCGCCGTGGTCGGGTGGCAGGCGTCGCAGGTGGGGTCATCGCACTTGGCTGACAGCAGTTCCTTGAGGCCAGGGGGAAGACCATCGGCACCAGGGGCGGTGTCGGGAATGGAGGCGATGATGTCTGCCAGCAGCAGGGCTGCCAGCATGGCGCTCATGGGAGGGCGGGTAGAGGTTGCGGACATTGAGGTTCTCCTTGAGATAGGCAAAAAAAGACCCGCAGAGGGCGGGCCGGTGGGGTGGTGAGATCAGTGTTTCTTGGCCCGGCTTGCGCGCTGGTCGTCGTAACCAGAGAACAAAGGGTTCAACTGCTGGCGCAGGTCTATCCGCTCATCCAGGGCTACACCAGCGCAAGCCATTGCAGAGCCAGCGGCATACAGCACGCCGTAGAGAGCGGTGAATACGCCATGTGCGTCAGAGCACTCGTTCATCAGGTCAATGACCTTGTCAGCCAGATCGCCTGCGCCGCCAGTCTTGATTTCTTTGGTAGCGCGGTGCACACCGGGCTTGTTCGGGTCAGTCGTGTCGCTCATGGATGCTCCTTGGGGCATGAGAAAGCCCGCACGCGGCGGGCTTTGGTGGTGTTGGGTGCTGGAGTGAAAGGTCTGGATCGGTCCCGGGATAGTTACGCGGCTGCCTTAGCCTGCACGGCCTCGATGTGGCGCACCATGGCGGCCAGGATCAGAGGGAAATCGGCCTCGCGGTACACGCCATGGGCGCCCACCTTGCCAGCAGGTTCAAAGCCCAGGATGCGCAAGCCCTCGGCGCTGGTGGTGATGGCGCCGCCCAGGCGCTCATTGATCGTGCCCAGCTTGAGGCCGGGAGCTGCTGCTTCCTGAACAGGCGCGGGCGCGGGGGCGTTGCGGGCGGCGGCCCAACTGCTCACGCGCTGGCGGGCCGGGGCGAGCGGGTCAACTTGCTCGGCCGCAGGCTGCACTATCTGATCTGCGGTGGGCCCACCCCATGGCTCTACCTCGAACGCCGTGTAATCCGCGGCTGGTGCTGCTGCGGGTGGCTCCACCGGGGCAGGGGCTGGCGCGGGTGCCTGGGCGGCCAGCTTGGCGCGGGCTTCTTCAAGTTCTTTTTGCAGGCGGGCGTTTTCGATACGGGTCTTTTCGCTCTCGACCATGGCCAGCAGGCGCTGCACGGTGGCGAGGCATGCTGCCTCGGCTTCCTTGGCGAATTCCTCCCATTCCTCGCCAAAGGTCATTGCGCCCAGGGTGGCAATGGCGTTCTCGATCACTTCCACCGGCTGGCCCTCGGCCTGCTCCACGTAGGCCTTGAGCTGTTCGATGTTGGCGCGATGGGCGCCGACACGCTCGGCCTCCTCGCGGTCGCGCTCGGCCTTCTCATCGGCCTTGCGCTTTTCCTCGGCCTTGATCTGGGCATCAATGGCATCTTCGACCGGCTTCACGATGGCGATCAGGCGCTCCACTTCGTCGCCCATCACCTTCTTGAGTTCGTTCACGTCCGCTTTCACGGAGGCCTCGGTGCGGGTCAGCATGCGCCGGCCGTTGTCGCGCAGATCCGCGCGGGCCGCCTTAGCGTCGGCCATGCCCTTTGAGTCGGCTACGCTGTAAACCACGTCGCGGTACTTCTCCGCCATGGCGGTCAGCCCTGCCTCGGTGTCCTTGAACTGGGCCAGCACCGTGTCCTTGATGGACATAGGCTTGGCCGCGATGTTGGTGGCCTGCTGTTGCGCCACGGCGGTGGTGGGGGTTGCGGTTTCAGTCATGAAATCTCCTCAGAAAAGGGTTGGCAGCAGCACGCGCGAGGCGGCTGTGCTGGAAAGTTGTGGGGGTGGGGTGACAACCTTGGCCTGAACGTCGATCACGTCCATGCGGTGTGTGTCGTCAAACTCGCGGATCAGCTGCTCGTAGTACGCGCTGGCAGCCTCACAGCGGTGGCGGATGAGCGATTCCTTCTGGAAGTCGCGTTCAATGACCCAGGTGGTCAATCGGTGCTGTGGCGGGATGTGGTCAACCAGGTGCTGATCCATGGGCTCGTTGCGGATCAGCTCGTGCGGGGTGTTCACCATCACGTAGTTCACTTCCCACTCGTCGGCATCCCAGAGCATCATGTAGCCGCGCATTTGCCAGTCGTAGAGCGGGTCGATGGCGTCAACGGTCCATGCCGGGAAGGTCTTGAGGGACCATGGTGCTTTGATGTCGTGCCCACGGCGCCGGGGAGCGTCGAACAGGTCGCACTCGCCGGTGATCCACTCGTTGCGGCGGCGCTCGGTGTTCTTCGCCAGATTCAGGCCGCGCACCTTGTTCAGCAGGGCGATGGCGGTGTTCTCCACCGCAATGCCCTTGTCGGTTTCCTTGCTGGACACCTCAAACTCCACGCTGAACAGTTCTTCCTTGACCAGCTGGCGGATGTAGGAGCGCGCGCCCATGGACAGATCGCCCTCGGCCCTGGTGCGCGGCTCCGTCATCAGGTGACCCAGGCTGGAGCAGCGGAAACGAATGTCACGCATGGGCACGTCGCGTCTGTTGCGGGTCAGCGGGCAGGCTGTTGCCGTGCTGGGTGATGATTTGCATCAGCGACTGGTAGCCCTCAAAGTCCTTCGCATCCTGGAAGGTCTTTCGGGCTTGGCGCATCACGTCGGTGAGCACTGCGCGCGTCTTGGTGGATTTGACCTTCTCGGTCCACTGCTCCAGCATCGTTTTTTCGGGCCCCTGGCCGTTGCCAGCGCTGTTCCCGTCGTCGTCGTCCTCGCCAACGGCCACGTTGAAGATGTCTTTGAGCAAGTAGCGTTTGGCGTAGGTCTTGCCTGAGCCCACGGCGTGCGTTTTGGTCATCACGTCGCCGCCCTTGGCTCCCTTGCCATCTGCAGGTATGTCGCACCGGTAAGTGCGGGTATGACCGGCGATGTGCGACACATAGCAAAGCACCCGGATATGACCGTCAGGCGCTCCATCGGCCTGGTCAAAGCTCAAGGCAAACCCATGGCTTGTGTAGATCGGCCGGATGTGGCGGTCCAGCTGTGCATAGGAGGCGTAAAGGCTGCGGGTCTGCGGGTTGACGGCATCTGCAGACACACGGCCCATGCGGCTTTGGGCTGCGGCCATGGCCGCGTTGAATTGCTGCTCAGCATCCCGAGCTGCGATGTGCTCGTGCATTCCGAGCAGCCTCTCCATCTTCTCTATGTTCACACTGGGGTCGTGTGCTGCGGAAATGATGGCCTGCGTCAGCGCCGAAGAATCAGAGCGGGTCACCTCGGTGGAGCGTTGCTGCACGGGGGTCGGATGCGTTTCAAGGGGCGTCAATGTCAGCCCATCGGCGGTTGCAGTTGCGGCATCGTTCATGTGAACCTCACGGAATGAATGGTTGGTGAACCCAGGCCATGTAGAAGGCCAGGGCAGCGGCGTGGAAAAAGAACAGGGCGGCGGCCAGGAGCAGGACTGTTTTCATGGCTTCTTCCACTGCACCCAGGCGCCACGCAGATAGACAGCGCTGTAGGCGACGGATAGGGCCAGCAGGCCCCAGGCCGATGACTGCAGCGCAAAGGTGATCCAGAAAGGCTGCCCGCACAGGCCTACGATGGGCGCCCAGCGCCGGGCTCGCGCGTTGTTTCCCGTGGCCATGTAGAGGGCGGTCAGCCCGAAGAATGCGAGGGCGAGCTGGATCATTTGGAGCTACCCCAGACATGCCGTGTGCACACCGGGCAGATGACGAACCAACGGGCGCCATCGCGTGGATCTGGTGACCACTGCACCTCGGAGTGCTTGAATTCCAGCTCGCTCTTGCAGTGGCCGCAGGTTTCGCGGTGAATCTGCTCGTCTGGCAGCTTGCCTTGCTTGATGACCTTCACGGCAGCCTCCGAAACTCGACTACCCACACCCAGGGGTTGGCGTCCCAGCTGCCTGGACCGTTGATGGATTCCCACAGCGCGCGAAACATGGCGCGCGGGATCGTCTCGCCTGGGGCGCTGGTCATGGGGCAGCCGATGGCGGATGGCAGTGCGCCACAGCCCTCGTCAACGCAATCGGCGTCGCTGATGTCCTGCAGCCGCTCCACGCGCACGCGGGTGATTTCCAGGGTGATGCGGCTGACCCAGCGGGGCATGAACATGCTCGGGCGCAGCTTCCCGAATCCAGGCTGGTGCGGGGCGTCGGCCTCGTACCAAATGCGATGTGCCGGGGTCAGCTCGCGTGGTGGCAGGTGATCCACGGCAGAAACTGTGCGCCACGCCTCACGCACCCGTAAGCGGTCGCCGGGGACGCCGTAGGGGCACATTGCATTTTCGGGCAGCGCCACGAACTCAGGCGTGAAGCCATCGCGTTCAAGCCAGTCCAGGGCTGCGCCTTTCACGATCCGCCGCGTCATCAACTTGATGTCGCTCAGCGTGGCGCGCACCATTGGCACTTTGAAGGGAAGGGGGCGCTCTTTCATGGCTGCACGCCCCGCGCCACCATTCCGGCTGCAACATCAGCGCGAGCGCGGCGCTCGGGCGTCCAAAGGTCGGGGCGCTCTTGCTGCGCCTGTGCCAGTGCATCCCGCAGGTTTGCAGCGTTGTCGGCCTCGGATTCCCAGTCTGCGGGGCCGTCCAGCAGGTAGCTGCCGCCCAAGAGATACGAGGTCAACAGAACTGCTGCGGCGATACAGAAAAAAGCCTTGAGGTTTTCAAAGGGGGGCATCAGGGTTCTCCTTGTTCAAGTGCGTCCGGGTCCAGATCCGCGCCAATGGCCGCAGCCTCTCTCTGGCGCTGGGTGGCGGCTTCATTGCGGCGCTTGGTTTCAGCCTGTGCTTCCTGGGATGCGGCAAGGGCATCGCGGCTGGTGCTGGTGAAGTGCGGGGAGTTGATGGGGTCGATCACTTCTCGCTCCCAAAGCCGCGCACGGTGATTTGCAGGTTCTCGCCGTATCTCTGCACCGAGAAATCCTTTTCGATCAGGGCGATACACATGGCTCCAACCCGCTCGCGGATGGCCTTCTCTGCTTGCGCTACTGCCTGTTGAATGGCGGGCTCTGCCGCGCGCTGCATTTCGGCCGACATTTCCGCTTTCAGGCGTGCCAGTGCGTTGTCGGCGTGGATGAATGTCTTCGTGCTCACGACCACACCCCCATGTGCGCGTTGTGCTGGACCTGATCGACCAGCGCGCGGTGGTAGCGGGGATCGCTGGCCTCCAGTGCCGCCACATCGGCCCAGGCCTTGCTGCGCAGGCGCTGCAGCTCCTGCTCGGAAATCGGCGGCGGTGCGCCAGGGATGCGCAGCAGCGGCTGCACAGTGGTGTGTACGTTTTGCATTGCGCCTCCTGGGCGTAAAAAAGCCCGCGTGGTGCGGGCTGGGGAGAAAAAACCGCTGCCCTTGCGGGGCCTGCCGGGGGAACACAAAGGAGGGAGGGAGGAGACACCCCCGGCGCGGTTGGAAAGGTTCGGGACGTGTCCCACCAATGCCCCGCACGCGAGGCATGGATGGTTGTGTCAGGTGCGGCGGCGGCGCTCCACCCACCGGCCAAGGCGATAGGCCGCGTAGAAGATCGCAGCCGTCCAGGCGGCCAGCCCACCGCCTATCAGCGTGGTGATGAGCGCCATTGGCTACTTGCCGATGCGGGGGACGGGGAAGGGCGCTTGCGAATTGCAGGTTCCGTTTTGCTTCGCAAGGTTGGTGTTCTTGTCGAAGTCTTCCTTGCGGTAGCAGCCCACGCTTTGCGAGAACGTGGAGCACATCAGCACCGTCTTGTCCACCTGCTTGCCTTCGACACGCATGATGGACAGCTCTGCCCAGCCGTCGCCCTGGGGGCAGTTGGGCGATTGCATGTCGTCGCTGCGGCTCACGATGGTGAAGTCCGAGGTGAAACGCGGGTTCTGCGCCTTGTAGAGCGCCGCGTTGAACTCGGCATTGGCCTTGGCCGTCTGCCGGGCTTCTTCCAGCCGGTCGAACGGCACTTCTTTGTCGCCGCACGCGGCCATGGCCATGGCTGCGACAGCTGCCAAGGCGATCAGGGAGGTCTTCATATGGTTCCTTGTCAAACGCCGCTGGGGCAGGCGGCAACAAACCCCGCGCATGACCTGCCCGCAGGGCATGCACTGGTTCTGTTGTCAAAGGGAGGAATGGGTGGGCTACTCGCCGGGGGATTCACGCACCGTCCAAAGTTTGTGAAGTGGCTTTTGCCCGTATGGATTGATGGCGGCGCCATCACGACGGTGGGCTGGTGCTCTCTTTCCGCTTGATCCTGCGGCGAGTCACATTGCTCCAATCCACCTGCGTGATGGCCCTCTTGCGAGGGCATCCCGGCATCTGGTAGCCGTGTCGCTGCATCAACATGCAGCACCGTTTCCGTGGTGTCAGCCCCTTGCGGGGTTCCCATCCCGTTTACCGCGCTTCGGCGGACTGGGAACCGCCTCGGATCTCGGCGGCGCATAGCTTCGGCCCATGCCCGAAGGTGCTCTTTCGCCGGACGAAGGCCCCGCAGGTGGGGCCAGCAACATCGGCGTGCATTTTTTGAAAGAGCCTCCGGTGTGCGCCGATCCACCCACCTGAGCCGTTGTTGACGGCGTAGGCGAAATATAACAAGTGTTGATTGTGCGGTCAACAAGTGTTTTTAACATTCGTTGATTTCATTGAATTTCGGGAAACTATCGGCTCAGACGGGCAACAAAAAACCGCCTCACGGGCGGTTGTGTTGTGGCAACGAGTTGTGGGCCTCTGGGCGCCTATCGGCGGTCTTTTCGGCACTCTCTCACATCTACCAAGGTCTTAAAGCGGTGGTCCTCTCTCGTGATCCACTGCATGTTGTTGGGCCTGTCAGCACCTCCAGCACATAGCGCAATCACATGATCCACATGCCACCCCGGACAGGCGCCGCGCGTGCGGCCAGTGGCTGGGCACGGGTGCTCGGCGCGGAACGCGCGCACCTGGGAACGGTCGCGCTCTGTTCTTGCGCCAGCCATCTGTGGCCATGCGCAAAGCACAGCGAACAGCATGAGTGTCGGTTTTGCCAGGCTCAATACTGTTCGCTGCGCCACACCGTCAGTACCTTGCCCAAAATCTCGAAATGCGGATTCTTGGGTGACATAGGGTAAGGGGGGTAGTCCGGGTTCTTGGAAATGATATTCAGCATCACGCCGTCCCCATGAGGGTCTGGCACACGCTGGATCATTTTGATAAACCCTTCGTCACCGACGCGGAAGAAATATACGCCCTCGTGGGTCACGGTCTTCACGCCAATGTCCACCAGCAGCGGGTCGCCGGGGTTGAACATGGGCCGCATGGATGGCCCAAAGCCAGTAACGATGCAGAGGTTGCGAACGCCAGTATGGGATGGAACATTCAGGCGCAGCCAATCGTGAGACACGCGCCAACTCTTGATGATGCCTGGCTGGTCGTCCAGCATCAGGCGCCCGGTGGTGTCCATGCCGCCACCCGTATCGTACTCGGCGATGACCAAATCAGGAGGGGCGCCCGGTGCTCCAGACGGAGCCTCGTGAGGTGCTGGTGCTGGAGCAAGGATGTTGGTGGCCACTCCTTGTGAATCCAGCGCGGCAGCGGGGATCATGCTGCCCAACTCTGAGCGCAGCCATTCATGGCTGATCTTGTCCGCAGGGAAGCCGCGAATCAGATCCTCCTTGTAGTTTGTCCTGTCACTGCCGCGCGTAGTTATCGCGCTGATCGTCGGCATAGCAACGGAGGTGCGGCCCGCAAGGTCAGAAGGGCCCCAACCCAAGTGTTTTAAGGCTGCATCCAGCCGCTCTCCGAATTTCATTGCTCTAGCCTAAAACAAATGTTGAAAACAAGGGTTGATGCCTAAATCAACAAGTGTTATTCTCAAGGGATGAGTAACACAACACCTGTTGATGCATTGATCGAAGCGGTGAAGCTCGCTGGCGGTCAATCTGCGCTGGCCGAAAAGCTGTCAGCACTGGCGCCCAGCCCGGTTTCCCAGGCTCGGGTTTGGAACTGGGTCAACCGCGATCAGCGAGCGCCAGCAGAAATGTGCCCGTTCATTGAGCGCCTGACCGGAGTTCAGTGCGAGCGCTTGCACCCTGATGTCGATTGGGCGTACTTGCGCAACGGAGCCGCCACACAAGCGAAGGAGGCCGCGTAAATGGCCGACTCCTTGAACCGCCAAGAGCAGGACATTGCGGACCAGATCCGCGCACTGCTGGCCCAGCTCCCCCCCGATGGCGTGACTCGCGTTCTCGCGGACGTTGAGGAACACCTCGACGCCGAAGCCCAAGATGGGCCAGTGTTTGCCCGTGGACGCCCCCACGGCCCCATGGGCAAGCTGGACACCCCCATCAAGACCTGGCTGGACGAAGGCACCGCAGAGCTGTTCTCCCGCAAGGCGGCCATGCGCCACCAGGAGGCCTCCGCAGCGCTGCGCGACTGCGCCTACGCATGGGTGCATGGCAAAACCTACACGTTGATGGCGGCTGAAAAAGCATTGCATGACGCTGATGCTATGGACATTCGTGAGCAGATGGCAGTGCCATTTGCGGGCCGCGAAATCGGAGGGCGCTGATGAGCCTCTGGAACCGCGCAAAGCCCTTGAATCAACCGCCCGGCTTTCGCCGCGTAGGGCACACCAACACACATTCCGCGCTGGCTGACACGCCGGAGCACCACGCGGCGCGTGCTCTGCAGGCTGCACAGCACGGGCGCGAGCTGGCTGTGAGCCGCCAGGGCGGACGCCGCGCCGTGGTGCGGGGGTAGGGACTGATGAGCCTTTTGTTCAGCAAAGACGAAATCCTGCTGGTGAACCGCAAGCTCGCGGCCCTCATCGGCTTGAATGAGGCCATCGTGCTCCAGCAGATCCACTACTGGATCAAGAAGAAGGGTGGCGGGGTTGAGCACGCCGGTAGCCGCTGGGTTTTCAACTCCCTGGAGCGCTGGCACGAGCAGTTCCCATTTTGGTCGCAAGACACGATCAAGCGCACGCTTGCCGCCCTCAAATCCAAGGGGCTGGTGAAGGTCGAAAAGCTGTCCGAAGTCGGCCGCGACCGGACCAACTACTACACCATCGACTACGCGCAAATTGCACTGATGGAAGCGGGCAATTTGCACCAATGCATCGGTGCAAATTGCACCAATGGAACAGGGCAATCTGCACCGATGGAACAGGGCAAGTTGCACCAATCGATCAGTGCAAATTGCACCGATGACTGTATAGATACAAAGACTACTACAAAGACTACTACAAAGAATATTACGACCAAGGCTGACGCCGTGGTCGAGCCGATGCGGGTGACGGACAAGAAGGGTGTCGTCCATGAAATCCCTGCCGATCTGCGCTACCCCGGCAGCAAGACCAAAACCCACGACGCATGGTGCGCCTACGCCATCGCGTACCACACCCGCTACGGCGCATGGCCCGTGTGGAATGCCACCGTGGCCGGTCAGGTGAGCCAGTTCATCGACCGCGTGGGCGTCGAGCGCGCCCCCCGCGTGGCTTACCACTACGTCGCCAAGGTGCAGGAGCCTTTCGTGGTCAAGCAGATGCACCCCGTAAAGCTGCTGCTGTCGGACGCAGAGAAGTGGGCAACCCAGTGCCAAACCGGCACCGCTGGTGGGCCCCCAGCGCCTGACGCACCCACCGAAACCTTTGCCCAGCGCGCTGCCCGCCAGCGCATGGAGGAAGTCGCCCCGGGCGTTGCCCGCAAGGCCCCCGGCGCAGAGAGCGGCTTTGAGGCTGCCCAGCGCTTCATGGCTGGAGGGCCGGTCATCGACGTTCAGGCGCGCGAGGCCGCGCCGCGCATTGAAGGAGCAGCAGCATGACAAGCCCTGAATTCATGGTCGTCATCGACGCCATTTTCGACAAGCTCACTGTGCGCTATGGCCACGAGTGGCTGCGCCAGTGGGATGGCATGGACATGGCATTCGTCAAAGCCGACTGGGCCGAGGAACTGAGCGGCTACGCCAACAACCTGGAGCCGCTTCGGTACGCCCTGCGCCACCTGCCGGAGCGCTGCCCTACGAACGTGGGCCAGCTCAAGAAGATCGCCAACCTGTGCCCACCGCCCGTGTTCAAGGCGCTGCCCGCGCCCAAGGCGGATGAGGCGGTGGTGTCGGCGCAGGTGGCAAAGCAACTGGAACTCAAGCAGGCGCTGGCGCCCAAGGCCGACGAGAAGGGCTGGGCCCGCACCATCGTTCAGCGCGCCGAGGCCGGAGACAAGATCCTGCCGTTCACGCTGCAGAGCGCACGCCAGGCCCTGGGCCTGGAAGGGCGGGCAGCATGGCAGTGAGCAATTTCATGCAGGAGGCCAACGCCATCGCTGCCACGCTGCGCGGTAAGGCCCCGTTGCGAGGCAAGGCCAAGCCACCGGGCCGTCGTGCGCCGGACGGCCAGCCAACGCCTCGCAACCTGGATGTGCTGGCATACGCACGCGAATTCTTCGCTGAGAACGATCAGTTGCCGACCATCAAGTGCATCCGTGAGCACTTCGGCTGGGTGTCGGACGGTGCGGCCGACTTCCACGTGCAGGCGCTGATCCGCCACGGCAAGCTGGAGCGCAACGTGCTGGGCAAGTTGCGCTTCGCCCGCGAGAAGGGCGGTGCACAGTGAGAACCATTGAAGAGATCAAGGGCCGCTGCGTCATCACTGAGGACGGGCACTGGCTGTGGCGCGGCGCTCTGCGCCATGACGGCCGCCCCAATATCTACGCGCCGGACTACACCCGCGCCGATGGAGGAATGCGGACCCAGTGCGGCATGCGCGCGGTATGGCATTGCCTCAACGAGCAGGCCGTGCCGGAGGGCTATCGCGTGTTTGGTACCTGCGATGAGCTTGCCTGCTGCAACCCGGCACACATCAAGTGCACAAAGGTGGCCGACTATGGCGCCTGGCTGCAGCGCACAGGTAAGTTGAAGGGGCAGACAAATCGCATCCTTGCGAATCGGGCGATAGGGCGCCAGCGGGCTCTCCTGAACCCGGAGCAGATCCTGTACGTGCAGACGAGCAAGAAGACCGGCGTTGAGCTGGCCGAGGAACTGGGGGTGAGCACTTCGGTGTTGAGCAAGTATCGCCGGGGTGAATCCATCGCGGTGCGTGCGGACAACGGGCTGTTTTCTGCCCTGATCGCAGGAGGCCGCCCATGAGCCTGATTCTTGGCATGGACCCCGGCGCCAGCACGGGCGTGGCGCATTTTGTGGACGGCCAGCTCGTGCACCTGGACACCATCAAGCCAGTGGAGATCGAGCGCACGATCCGCGAAATGATGCCTGCGCGCGTGGTCTTTGAGGACTCGCGCCTGGAGACTCGCACCTGGAACGCGCGCACCAAGGGTGCCTACGGCGCAGCGCTGGCCACCGCGCGCAGCCTGGGGCAGGTCGATGCATGGTGCCGCCTCATTACGGAGGTGTGCAGTGAGCTGGGTGTGCCGGCGCACGGCATCAGCCCAACGGCCAAGGGCCCGAAGCGCGGGGCCGAGAACTTCGCCGTCTACACGGGCTGGACGCACAGCAGCAACCAGCATGAGCGCGATGCGGCCATGGTGGCGTGGCCATACAGGAGCGCCCGGTGAAGTGCGCTTTCTGCAATCGCCCCATGCTGGCCGCCGCTGTGTTTGTCGGCGCTCTGCCCATTGGGCCCACCTGCGCGCGCAAGGCTGGCTTGCTGGAGCTGGCGCGCAAGAAGTCGGGCGTGCTGCGCCTGGGGCGTCCGAGCGCGGGCCTTCGCCGCCCGGACCCGCAGACCCTGGATCTGTTCGCGGAGGTCGGTCATGAATGACGAGTTCACTGTCATCGAGGCCATCGACCACATGCGGGAACTCATTGAAGCGGAGCTACGTGCGCCGCGTAAGCCCTTTGTTCTGGTCATCCCGCCGCAACTTGCCGTGGACATGGCCCGCGAGGTGGACCGTACTGCCATCGCCGAATTCACGCGTGACGAGGACGGGGTAGCCCTGGTGCGAGTCCTCCAAGTGCGCGACCGCGATGCGCTGACCGATGGCGAACGGGATTTGTTGGGGTTCGTGAACGGATTGCACTTCACCGAGTTGAAGCCGATCAGCCCCCTCGTGTATCGCGCCCCGCGCCTCAATCCCAAAGACCACATGGCCCACCTTCGCAAGGTTACGGGCCAGGACTGGAGGGGCCGCCGATGAGCGAAACCGTGGACCCACAGCGCGCCGTCGATTTCCTCATCGAGCACTCGCGCAAATACGCCCAGGCCAAGGCCGACCGCGTGCACCTGGAGCACTTCCGCAAGAGCAAGAAGGCGCTGCTGATGAACGCCTGCCAGGAAAAAGCCGTGGCGGCCCGCGAGCAGTACGCCTACAGCCACCCCGAATACATCGCGCTGCTCGAAGGCCTGCGCGAGGCCGTGCGCGTGGAGGAAGCACTGCGCTGGCGCCTGACCGCCGCACAGCTCCGTGTTGAGGTGTGGCGCAGCGAGAACGCCAACAACCGCCGCTTGGAAGGAGCCACCCGGTGACAGAGAACGAGAAGACCCTGGCCCGCGCTCTGGCCGCGTGCTGCTTCAAGCCCGGCATCGGTACCAAGCGCTTCGCCAAGGACATGGCAGCACGCGCCGCGCTGCCCGATGCCCAGGCGCTCACGCCCGCCCAGCGCCGCTACCTGCTCACGGCCACCGTGCGGTACCGCCGTCAGATTGCCGGTGACGTGGTGGCCCTGGCCGAACGCGAGCTGGAGGCAGATGCCCTGTCCGATGGGGGTGTGCCGTGCTGACCCGTCGTACCCCCCTCAAGCGCACGGCCATGGCCCGCACGATATTCAAGACCCGTTCCCTAGGTCCATCGGTCTTCATGCTTCGGGACCAGCGCCTGGAAGAACGCGCAGCGCGCGCCATGGCTTCGGCCACTCCGCGAGCTTCGGTGATTGCCTGCGCGGTCGCCTGCTCCACTCCCGTGCTCAAAGACACCCCGCTGCGCAGCGAGAAATACCGCCGCGCCGTGGCCAGCCTGCCGTGCGCGCACTGCCAGGTCGCAGGCTACAGCCAGCACGCCCACGAGAACGCGGGCAAGGGCAAAGGCCAGAAGGTGGACGACCGCCGCGCCATGCCCCTGTGCTGCACCCGCCCCGGCATCGAGGGCTGCCACGTTGCTTTCGACCAGTACCGCCTGGTGACCGGTGGCCGTGAGGCGCATGTGGCACTGGGCCGCGCCATGGCTGCCCAGACCCGCCACCAGCTCAACACCATGGGCCTTTGGCCCGCAGGAATCCCGCAGTTCACCGAAGACGAGGAAGCATGACCGAAACCACCCAGCAACAGATTGCCACCCCAGGGGCTGAGCCCATCGAGCCCACGAAGCCGATCCCGAGCACGGAGCGCGTGTACTGCGCGGTGCGCGACCTGCGGAGTGTGGATCAGATCGCCACGCGCGAGACGGTGGCCGAGCTCACCGGGCTGAAACTGTCCATCGTGGACGACCGCCTGCGCGCGCTGGTCGATGACAACCGCCTCAAGCGCCTGCTGCGTGGCATTTACGAGCTGGTGGAGACTTACCCGCCAAAGCGCAACATCAGCAAGACGATCCTGGATAGCGGCTACGTGATGATCGAAATCACGGGCCGCAAGGGCGTCCCCGATGTCGTGCTCCACCTGACGCCGGACGAGGACCGTGCCCTGTCCATGCTGTCCGTGGGCTCTGCGGGGCAGGCCATCCTCATCAACAGCACCAACCAGCACCTCTATCTGGCGACCGAGCTGGCGGCCAAGGTGGAGGCGCAGGGCCGCGAGCTGAAATCCATGCGCGATTTGCTGCAAGGGAAGCTGGACGCGCGCCAGCAGGATCTGTTGGGCTTCACCGGCCCCGAAGACGCCGTTTTTCGTGAAGGGACCAAGGCATGAACACGCTGATGACCATGGCCGCAGGCCAGCCACTGACGATGAGCACGCGGGAGATCGCCGCGCTCACGGGCAAGGAGCACCGCAACGTGCTGCGCGATGCGCGCGCCATGCTGGTGGAACTTCACGGCCCCCGGGGGGTGCTCAAATTTGAGCAGACCCACCGTGACATCCAGAACGGACAGCTTTACCCCATCCTGGCGCTGCCCAAGCACGAAACGCTGGTGCTGGTGTCCGGCTACAGCCTGCAGCTGCGCAGCCGCATCATTGCTCGCTGGCAGGAGCTGGAGGATGGGCAGGGCGTCCCCAAGACCTTCGCCCAGGCCCTGCGCCTGGCTGCCGAGCAGCAGGAGCAGATTGAACTGCAGCAGGCCGCGCTGGAGGCAGCCCGCCCGAAGGTGGTGTACGCCGACGCCATGCTGAACTCGGACGGCACGGTGCTGGTCCGTGACGCGGCCAAAACCATCGGCGTGCCCGTGCGCAAGCTGGAGAAGGCTTTGCGCCAGAAGGGCGTGATCCTGCCCGACAACGCCCCGGCCGCGCGCTACGTGGCCCAAGGCTACTTCAAGGAATCGCTGCACACCTTCGACACGAACACGCGCGGGCGCCAGCTCAGCCGCGTGGCGCGCGTGACCGGGCGGGGCCTAGAGTTCCTGCGCCGGTTTGTGGAGCGCCATGCTGATCTGTTCTCCCAAGCGCCGCGTGCGAGCGTTTGAAAAAAGAAATACGGAAAACAGTTGACTGAGTTGATTTGGGTAATACATAATTCAATCACACCAACCCCAAGGAGTGATTGAAATGGAAATGCAAATTGGCAAGGGCCGCGACGGCTGGGAAGCAAAGACCGCTATCGAAATGGGAGCGGCAAACCGCGTGCTGATCGTGAGCACTGGCAAGACGAATGGCGGAATGGTCACGCGCGCAGTGGTCAACACCGACAACAAAGACGGGTTCCTGACCTGGGATATGTTTGGCGACTACAGCGCCCGCACGGTCTACAAGGGCGCGCGCTGCACTGAAAAGACGGTGCGCGAGCTGCACCAGTTGGCCCTGAGCAAGATCGAGGAAACCCTGGCCGCCGCGCGCGCCCACTACGCGGCCAAGGAAGGCGCCGCAGCATGAACAAACAACGCCGCACCAAACTGGCCGAGCTGCGCGACCGCATGAGCGAGCTGCAGGATCAAGCCAGCACGCTCATGACCGACCTGCAGGATGTTCTCAACGAGGAACAGGACTACCTGGACAACATGCCAGAGAGCCTGCAGGAGGGGGAGAAGGGTCAGAAGGCCCAAGCCGCCATCGACCTCATGGAAAACATCATCAGCGGTATCACCGAGTTCACCGACCTGGACACCGATGATCTCGACGCAGCCGCGGAGTGAAGGAGCCCGCCATGCCTATCGACTTCTCAAACCTGTTCAACGCCGCCCGCGAGCAGATCGCGGAGCGCATCCAGAACATCCGCGATGACCGGCACAACTTTTACACCCAGGAAGACCTGGAATCCGCCGAGCTGGAGCGGTCCCGCATCGAGCAGGAAATCGCCGCCGTGACCAAGACGCTTGATCTTGCGAGCGTGGCCTGTGCTGCCCTGGAGAACATCATGTTGGACCCCAAGGCCCGCAACGCCATGACCACCGGGGACCAGCAAGGCCGGGACAAACTGGCCGACGAGCTGCGCGCCCACCTTGACGCCATTGGAGCTTGACACCATGACCATCACCCACACATCCACACGCCTCACGCATCGCGCCAACGGCAATGCCAACAGCTACACCCTGCTGGACGACCAGGGCGAGTGGTTCATGAGCATGCTGGTGAACGGCAGACAGATGGAAGCCCGCCAGCAGGCCAACCTGCGCCGCTTGGCCGCGTGCTGGAACGCTTGCGAGGGAATCAGCACCGAAGCCCTGGAGACTGGGCCGGGCATGCTGGCCGCATTCCAGAGCGAGCAGGACCGCGCCGATAGAGCCGAGCGCACCCTGGAGCAAGCCCAACCCACCGGCCAGCGCCACTACGCCGTGACCGGCCGCCTGCGCGGCGACGATGAGGACACCCTGTTGCTGCTGACCGCCGAGAACCACGACCAAGCCGCCGAGGGGTTCAAGACCGAGTTGCGCGCCATCCGCAACGTGGACCCAGATGATCCGTACAGCGCCGAAATCTTCATCGGCGCCGTGGTGTGGAGCGCCACGCCCATCCAGGAATGACTGCCACCCAGTAGGATTGCGCCCATGACGACCGAGAGCAAACCCAAGCGCCCACCCAACGACCGAGGCCAGGGCCGAAAGCCCAAGCCCGCCGAAGAGCTCAAGGTTGTTGTGCCACTACGCCTGAGCCCAGCGCACAAGGCAAAGCTCAAAGCCCTGGGCGGCGCCGAGTGGGTGCGTACCAAGCTGGACGAGCTACCAGACCAGTAACCCACACCACCCCCAGGCCGCCCACTGCGCGGCCCAGCATAGGGTTAGGCCAATCCCCCATGCCCCGGAAGACTCCCGGGCATGGCCAAACCCCCAGCGGGCAAGAAGTCCGCACCCCCCAGTAAGAAGACCCCCACCAAGCCTGCAGCCCCCAAGAAGGCCGCAGGCTCAGTCACGCCTGCGCGCAAGGCAGCACCGGCCAAGAAGGCGCCCGCAGCAAGCGCCAAACCCGCCAAGGCACCACCACCTCCGAAGGCGAAGGCCAAGGCGCAAGCCACACCCCAGCCGGAACCGGCGCCCACCATCACCCCCACCGAAACCGTACTGACCGACAAGCAGCAGCGCTTTGTCGATGAGTACATGGTGGACATGAACGCCACCCAGGCCGCCATTCGTGCCGGGTACAGCCCGCACACGGCCAATGAGCAGGGCTCCCAGCTCTTAGCAAAACTTAGTATCCAGCGCGCCCTGAACGCCGCCCGCAAGGAGCAGCAGGAGCGCACCCAGATCACCGCCGATGGCGTCCTGCGTGAGGCGTGGAACATCGTCACGGCTGACACCCGCGAGCTGGTGGAGCTCAAAACCGGCTGCTGCCGCTGCTGCTACGGCGAGGGCCACAAGTGGCAGCGCACCGTGGGCGAAATGAACCGCGACCGCGAGAAGTGGGTGGAGAAGGGCAACAACCCCGCCGAGTTCGATGAGCAAGGCGGCATCGGATTCAACCCCCTGCGCGCCCCACACGCCGAGTGCCCCGAGTGCGGCGGCGACGGCCATGCGCGCGTGGTGCTCAAGGACACCCGCTACCTGAGCGAGAAGGGCGCTGCGCTCTACGCAGGAGCCAAGCAGACGCAGTTCGGCATCGAGGTGAAGACGCACGACAAGTCGCCCTATGCGGAAAAGCTCTTCCGCCATCTGGGCCTCTACGAGAAGGACAACGACCAGAAGACCGATCCGCTCGCATCCCTGCTGCAGCGCATTGCATCGGGCAGTGGCAATGGGTTCAAGCCCGTTGCGGATGACCCTGAGCGCCCAGCGTCCAGCATGCCTATGCGGCCCGACGAGCCCGACGAGCCCGACGACGGGAGCTGACATGGCAAAGGCTCCCCAGGTTCAGCGCGAGGAAGAGGACGACAACGTATGGGTTGCAGGCCCAGGCGATGAGGCGTCTAGCCTGGACACCAAGATTTGGCCGCACGAGCCGCGCGACCTCAAGCGCGTGCGCGTGCAACCAGCGGTGCGCATGCCCGCCGACGCGGAAGAGCTGGAGCGCTGCCTTGCCGACCCGGAGTGGCGCCTGTTCAGTGGTGCGCTGTACCAGATCATCGTCAAGGGCGACCCGGTAAAGAACGAGAAGGGCGAGGTCATTGACGAGGGCGAGTCGTTCGTCAAGCCGTTCATCCCCAATCGTGCGCAGCGCCGATTCATCAAGCGCCTGTGGCACCGCAACATCATCCTCAAGGCCCGCCAACTGGGCTTCACGACCCTGATTGCCATCCTGTGGCTGGATGAGGCCCTGTTCAATGGGAATAAGCGCTGCGGGATGATCGCCCAGGACCGGGAGACGGCTGAATCCATCTTCCGGGACAAGGTGATCTTTGCCTACGACCACCTGCCGGAGGAAATCCGCGAGCGCTTCCCCCTGGCCCGCGCGAGCACGAAGGAAATCCGCTTCGCGCACAACAACAGCAGCATGCGCGTGGCCACCAGCGTGCGGGGCGGCACGATCCACCGGCTGCACGTGTCCGAGTTCGGGAAGATCTGCGCCAAGTTCCCGCACAAGGCCAAGGAGGTGATGACCGGCTCCATCCCGGCTGTGCCGCTGTCTGGCGTCCTGGTGATCGAGTCCACCGCCGAAGGGGCGAACGGGGAGTTCTACGAGCTGTGCACGCGGGCCGAGGCCTTGCACCACGCCCACCAGAGACTCACGGAGCGGGACTACCGTTTCCACTTCTATGCGTGGTGGCAGGAGCCCAGTTATCGCATGGACGCGAGCGCGGTGGTGGTGCCGGATGCCCTGCATAAATACTTCGATGACATCGAGGTGGAGGCCGGTACCACGCTGGACATGGAACAGCGGGCTTGGTACGCGGCGACCCAGGCTGCCGACTTCCCGGGGCGGGAAGAGCGCATGTGGCAGGAGTACCCCTCAACCCCGCGCGAGGCCTTCCAGCAGTCCACCGAGGGCCACTACCTCACCAAGGCGATCACCGAGCTGACCAAGCGCGGCGGCATCACCGCTGTGCCAGTGCTGGACCTGCCCGTTTACACGTTCTGGGACATCGGCAACAGCGACGGGTGCGCCATCTGGTTTGCCCAGCAGCTGCGCGGCGAGGACCGGTTCATCAACTACTACGAAGAGCACGACGAAGACCTGCGGCACTACGTGCGGCACCTGCAGAGCCTGGGCTATGTCTTCGGCAAGCACTACCTGCCGCACGACGCGGACCACAAGCGTCTGGGTGATACGAACCGCAGCACCAAGCAGCAGCTTCAGCAGCTAATGCCGGGGCACAAGTTCGTGATCGTGCCGCGCGTCACCCAGCTCATCACCGGCGTGAACACCCTGCGCAAGCACATGCGCGGGGCCTGGTTCGACAAGGACGCATGCGCGTTCGGCCTGGAGCGCCTGCGCGGGTATCGCAAGAAATACAGCCATGCCCTGGCCAAGTTCCTGGACGAACCCGACAAGTCCAACGGCTGCACCGAGGGCGCTGACGCCCTGCGCCAGTGGGCCCAGGCCAAGGAGTCCGGCCTGTACCAGCCATCCGAAGACGGATACGGCACCGATGACGAATTTGAAATGCCGCCAGCACCCGACTGGCGCACATGAGGCGACGACCATGAACGCTACCCAACCCCTCACAAACTACGAGCTGCAGGACGGCCGGGACGAGCCCATCACCCGTGATGAGTTCGCCTCCATCGTGCGCGAGAGCCTGGCCCAGCCGCCATGGCGCGCCCAGGCCGACAAGGAGGCTGACTACGCCGATGGCAACCAGCTGAGCACTGAGCTGCTGCGCAAGCTGAAGGACATGGGCATCCCGCCCGCCAAGGAAAACATCATTGGCCCCGCCATCCGCGCCGTGTGCGGCATGGAGGCCAAGACGCGCACCGACTGGCGCGTGACGCCGGACGGCGACCCGGGCGGCCAGGACGTGGCCGATGCGCTGAACTTCAAGCTGAACCAGGCCGAGCGCCACTCCAAGGCGGATCGCGCGTTGTCGGCTGCGTTCAAGCCTGCCTGCGCTGTGGGCATCGGCTGGGTCGAGGTTGCGCGCGCCAGCAACTCGCTGGAGTTCCCCTACAAGTGCCGCTACATCCACCGCAACGAGATTTGGTGGGACATGAAGGCCATCGAGCCCGATCTGTCGGACGCTCGCTGGCTCTTCCGCCGCCGCTGGATCAGCCGCACCCGCGCCGCGCGCATGTTCCGCGATCACGCCACGATCATCATGAACGGGGCGGACAAGTGGATCGCGGAGTTCGGCATCCAGGAGCTGGAGGGCGGACAGTCCACCGGCCTGCACGCTGCCGCCGAGGCACACCGGGCGTGGACCACGGTGGAGGACGCCTACTACAACGAGGAAAACAAGACCGTCTGTATCACGGAGCTGTGGTACCGGCGCTGGGTGACGACCGTGATGCTCAAGATGAAGGACGGGCGCGCGGTGAAGTACGACCCGGCCAATCAGCTGCACCAAGCAGCCCTGTCGCTGGGCCGTGGCAAGCTGGTGGAGGAACTGCTGCCCGTGGTGCGCCGCAGCTACTGGATGGGCCCGCATTGCCTGTTCGATGGCCCGAGCCCGTACCCACATCCGCACTTCCCCTATGTGCGCGTCATCGCCGCCCAGGAAGACCTGACCGGCATCCCCTTCGGGCTGGTGCGCGACATGCTTTTCCCGCAGGACAACCTCAACAGCACGATTTCCAAGCTGCGCTGGGGCATGTCGGCGGTGGAGACGATCCGCACCAAGGGCGCCGTGAAAATGCCGGATGCGCAATTCCGGCAGATGGCATCCCGGGTGGATGCAGACTTTGTGCTCGACGCCGACCACATGGGGCAGCCAGGGGCGAAGTTCGAGCGCAACCGCGACTTCCAGCTCAACGCGCAGCACTTCCAGCTCATGCAGGACTCGCGCGCGGCTGCTGCTGGTGTGTCGGGCGTCACACCGTCGTTCCAGGGCCAGCAAGGCACGGCCACCAGCGGCGTGCAGGAGCAGACCCAGGTGGAGCAGTCCCAGGTGTCGCTGGCCGACCTCATGGACAACTTCAAGGACTCCCGTGCGCTGGTGGGCGAAATGCTGACGGCCCTCATCATTGAAGACATCGGCAAGGAGGAAACGGTGGTGGTGATCGAGGGCGACGTGCTCAACCCACCGCGCACGGTGGTGCTCAACAGCCCCGAGGTGGACCCGCACACCAACATCGTGCTCCTGAGCAATGACGTACAGCGCACGCGCCTCAAGGTTGCATTGGAGGATGTGCCCAGCTCCTCCAGCTTCCGCGCCCAGCAGCTCAACGCGCTGTCCGAGTCGATCAAGGCCGCCACGCCCGAGATCCAGCAGGTTGTGATGCCGTTCATGATCGACCTGATGGACTTGCCCCGCAAGAAGGAAGTGGTGGAGGCCATCCGCAACGCCCAGGGCCAAGCCGATCCCGAGGCCATCCGTAACCAGGTCAAGCAGGAGCTGATGCACGACCTCAAGGAGCGCGAGGTGGCCATGAAGGAGGCCGAGAGCGATGCGCGCATTAAGCAGCTGATGGCCCAAGCGGTGCAAACCGGCGTGCAAGCTGCGTTCTCTGCTATGCAAGCAGGAGCGCAAGTGGCGCAGATGCCAATGATCGCGCCCATAGCGGACAAGGTGATGCAGGGCGCTGGATACCAGCCGCCCAACCCCGGTGGCGTGGACCCGAATTTCCCTACCCCGGACGTTACGGCCGCCATGAACATCAAGAGCCCATACATCCAGGGCGGTGGCGGTGCTGCGGCTTCGCCAGAGGCCGAGGCGCAGGGTGCGCCAGCCGTGCGCGAGAACACCAGCCCGGAATTCCCGCCCGTGCCACAAGAGGCAGGGCAGGGCATGCAGGGGATCGAGACACCCGCCCTTGCCGACAATCTGCCGCAGTGAGTCCGACCGGCATAGGGCTATGGCATTCCTAGGGTGGCACTGAGCATCGAACCCTCATCAACCCAGGAGTGTTCATGCCACCCAATCCACAAACGCCCAGCCTCGAAGCTATCGAGGAGAAGGTGAACAGCGTCATCAATGCCGCCATGAGTCGCGCCATCAGCGAGCGCGACAGACTGGTTCAGTCGTACCAGGGTGCGATCAAGTCTGCCGATGCCCTGTCGGAGCGCGTGAAAGGCGTCGAGCGTCGTATTGATGACCTGGAGCGCAACGCAGCCAACGTAGAGGCGGGCTCTCTGCAATTCGTAGCCGAGCTGAAAGAAGAAGTTGGTGCCCTGCGCTCCATTCTCGCCAAGGTGAACGACCAGGACGCGCAGCAGTTTGTGGATTTGGTGGGCAAGCCCGTGCGCATCGTTGGCGGCAAGCAAGACATGGTGGCAGCCGGGCTGGATGACGATGGCCTCATGGTCTGTGTGTACGAGCGCTTCATGGAGCATTCCTACTCGGAAATCATCACCGTCGCGGTACCGCCCGCCGTGCTGACACTCGTTTCGGGCAAGAAGGAAGTAACGCCCGCTGCGAAGACCGCCCGCAAGGCTGGGAGCGCAAAGTGATGGGCCCCGAACTGCGTCTGAGCATTGACGTGACAGTGACCGGTAGCACCGAGGGGGCGCACGTCGCTCCATTCGTCAATGACGCGCTGCAGGAGCTGGTCAACCGCATGGACTTCCGCGCAGGGACCATTCAGCCAGGCCGCGCAATCTGCCACGTGCGTGACCACAACGATGTGCAGGTCACTGTGGATGTGTACCCGCTGCGCATCTGTGGTCGCCGCCCGGCATAGGGCGCAGCGATCCGGCGCCGTGGCTTGACCATGAGGCCCTACCCGCAACGGTCAGGGTTTCGCCGCAGCCACGGCACCATCACAGGAGTTCCAGCTATGTCCCGCACTTCTCGCCTTTTCGCCATCGCCGCCATTGCCTGCGTAGCCGCAGCCGGTGCCTTCGTTTCGGCTGCCGTTGCCTCTCGCGACTACGTGGTGGCCGCCGTGCACCGCGCCTGGGACTTCGTGCTCGATGGCTTCCGCATGAGTGTGGAAGTGCAGCGGGCAAGCCCGAGCCAGGACAAGCCGCGCGTGAAGCTGGTGGCGGCCAAGGCCTTCATCATGCGCATGGCCAAACGCGAGCGCCCAAACGTGACCCCGCTGTGGCGTATGTGCCCGTCCACATAAGCGCCCACCGCGAACCCCAGAAAGCCGCCCACTGAGGCGGCTTTTTTGCGCCTACCCAGCATAGGGCAGAGGGTTTTTGCCACACCTGGGAATACTTGTTCCAAGCCCCCCGCTGTGAAGCGCCGGGCGAAACCGCACCGCTGTGAAGCGGCGCATATCCCGCAGCAGGAGAGCGGAAAGCCGGGGCGATGGCCCTGGCCAACCCTCGACCGCATGCCCAGTCAGGCCCAGCCGGATAGCTGGGATGGAGCACGCAGCAAATGGCACTCACACCTGCCGAACTTCTTGAAAAGGCCCTCAGCGGCGAGTCGTTGGATGACGATGGCGCTGGCGAAGGTACGACCACCACCACGACCACCCAGGAAGACCCCAAGGACAACAACGCCGAAGGCGCAGCGGATGCTGCCAAGACCGGCGCGGCTGACCAGGGCAAGGCCACGGGCGGCGCTGGTACCACCGAAGACGACGAGCCCAAGGGCGCGCCGATTGCCAGCAAGTCTGGCGCTTACACCATTCCCTACGAGAAGTTGGAGCAGTCACGCGAGCGCGTGAAGTCTCTGGAAGGTGAAAACGAGTCCCTGCGCGCACAGCTGGCTGAGCTGAACGCCAAGCAGCAGGCGAACCTGGAACAGGCCGAGGACAAAGCCCAAGCCCGAGCGGATGCCGGGAAGGCGCAGACCCAGGCCGACCAGAACCTTGAAGCCGCGAAGACCGCCATGGGGCAGGGTGTGGATGCATCCCTGTTCGGTGACTTCTCGGAGGAAGGCATCGCCAAGGGCATCGCCGCCCTGATGGGGCGCACCCGCGAGGAGCTGCGTGAGGAACTTCGCGCCGAGCTGCGCGAAGAAGCCGCCCGCGAGTTGAAGCCTATCAAGGACCGCGAGGCCAAGGAGGTCAAGGACGAGCACTACGGCGCGATCTACGAAAAGCATCCCGATGCCAACGAGATCGTGCAGTCGGTTGAGTTCAAGGCCTGGGTCAACGGCTTGCCGGGCTTCCAGCGCGGCGCCGTGGATGCGGTGCTCCACCCGGAAACGGGCGGCACTGCTGCGCAAGTTATCGAAGTTTTTGACACGTTCAAGGCGCAGACCGGTATGGCCGCAGCGCCTGCCGCTCAGGACAAGGGCAAGGCACCGGAGGTGCAACGCCGCGTCCCCAACTCGCTGTCGGAGATCGCGGGTGAGCAGCACCAGGACATCGCCCAACAGGTTCTGGCTTCGGCCGGTACCAACCCCAATGCGCTCCTGGAGCGCATGCAAGACATGTCGCCCGAGCAGATCGAGCGCGTGATGAACGCCGTTTAGTTTTTGAAACCGGGCCGCTCGTGATGAGCCGCCCCCGTCCCATTGAAGGAGGTCACTATGACCATGAACAGCCACGTACCGGCCGGTTCCGATAAGGCGCAGTTTGTCCAGTCTGCCGGCATGTTTGCCCTGGCCGAAAACCGCCTGTCGCGCCTTGGCCAACTCTCCGGTCCTCTGCCCAAGGGCGAGGGCAAGGTCGCGGAAATGATCCGCAAGCAGTCCAGCTCCGATTTCCCCATCGTGAAGTGCATGGATTTGTCTCGCGGCATGGGTGACGAGGTGGAATTCCACTTCGTTCAGCCGTCGAAGCGCCGCCCCATCATGGGCTCGCGCATGGCCGAGGGTAAGGGCAAGGGCTTCGCGTACGACAAGGCCCGCACCCGCGTTGACCAGGCGCGTATCCCCGTGAAGCTGGGCGACACCATGACGAACCTGCGTTCGGCTGTGGACTTCACCAAGCTGGCACGCCCAGTGGCGCAGGCCGATGCCAACGCCTACCTCGACCAGTCGATCCTGACCCACTTGGCCGGTGCTCGTGGTTTCCACGACAACATCGAGTGGCGCCTGCCCACCGAGGAAGATCCCGAGTTCGCTGAGCTGCTGGTGAACCCGGTCAAGGTTCCCACCAAGAACCGCCACTACATGGCGGACGGCACCAACGGCGTCAAGGCCTTCACCGTGAACGCTGGCGAGGCATCGCTGGCAACCACTGACGACCTGAACATGACCGTGGTGGACGCGATCCGCACGCTCATCGAGTCCATTGCGATGCCACCTCCCGCCGTGAAGATTCCCGGCGACGTGGCTGCCGAGGATGAGCCTCTGCGCGCTCTGCTGCTGTCCCCAGCGCAGTACCACGCCTTCTCGCAGGACGATGCTTTCCGCAAGTTCCAGGTGGCGGCCCTCAACCGCGCATCGAACGCGAAGCGTCACCCCCTGTTCCTGGGCGAGGCTGGTCTGTGGAACGGCATTCTGCTGCTCAAGCAGCCCAAGCCGGTGCGCTTCTATGCGGGCAACACCATCCGCTACGCCAACAGCTTCACCTCGGAAGCTGAAAGCTCGTGCGTGGTGCCTGCGTCGTTCACCAACACCCACGCGGTGGACCGCGCGATCCTGCTGGGCGGTCAGTCGCTGATGCAAGCCTTCGCGGCCTCTGGCCTGTCGGGCATGCCGTTCTTCTGGAACGAAGAAACCTTCGACCACAAGGACAAGCGCGAACTGATGATCGGCGTGATCCAGGGCCTGCAGAAGGTGCGCTTTGCGGTGGACCAGGGCGACGGTACCAAGCACTGGACCGACATCGGCCCTATGGCCATCGACACCGTGGTGAAGCTCATCCCGGGCGAACGCTGATAGGCCACGCGGGGCGCCACGTGCGCCCCGCCCCCATCCCCCTCAATTCAAGAACGGAGGCCACCCATGGCAACCATCAAAGTCAAGAGCGTCGGCTACGGCGTACACCTGGGCAATACGCCCTGGGGCAATCTCACGGCGCTGCGCTATGTCGTCAAAACCGGCGCTACTGGCGCCGTCATCAACTCCGACTCCACTGCGGCCATTGCTGCCAATGACATCGTGAACCTGGGCCATCTGCCCTCCGGTTTCCGTTTCATTGACAGCCAGGTCACTGTGGTGACGGGCATGAAGGCCACTGCCACCGGCGACTTGGGCTTTGCCTACAAGGACGGAGTGGATGACGCCGCTGTGCCGCAGGACGCGGACTACTTCGGCGCCGGCCTGGCTATCGCCACCGCAGCCCGTCTGCGCAATGCGACCACCAACCCCAGCATCGTCCTGCCGAAGGATGCCAATCTGCTGCTGACCGTCAAGACGGTGGGCAACGACAAGGCTTCGGAAATCGAAGTCGTGATCTACGGCATTGCCGAAGGCGTGAAGTAAGGAACGGCGGGCCGGGAAACCGGCCTGTCTCCTTTTCTGGAGGCTCCAATGAAATTTGAGTTGATCCGCTACGAGGGCACATCCCCGTACACCGACCGTACCCCCATGCGTAACGCTTGGGAGCCGGGCGAGGAAAAGCTGGTGTCCGAGGTGGATGCCAAGTTGCTGATGCGCTACCTGGAGTTCAAGCGCGTGCCCGCTGTCGCCAAGAAGGCCGCCAAGGCTGAGAAGTCCGACAAGGCGGGCACGGAGCCGACCTCTAAGACCGATGACAGCAAGGACGACAACGCTGCTGCACTGGCCCAGGCCCAAAAGGCAACCACCGAGCAGCTGCTGCGCGAGAAGCAGGCCAGCGAGCAGATCGAGGCGACGCTGCTGGAGGTGTCGCACATGACCAAGAACGCCTTGTCGGACTTCGCCAAGGCGAACTACGGCGTGAAGCTGGACATGAAGGACAAGGCCGATGACCTGCGCAACCAGGTCACAGCGCTGGTGCAGGGCGGGCTCAACTGATGACGCTGGCCGATTTGATCCGCCGCTTCCGCGTTCTGGCGGAAGACAAAGTGAAGCCGTACCTGTGGTCTGACGAAGACATCACGGACTGGCTGAACGATGCCCAGGCCCAAGCCGCCGTGCGTGGCCGCCTGCTGGTGGAGGATGCAAACCCGGCCATTTGTGAGGTGGCGGTCGTAGCTGGCCGCCATACCTACAAGCTGCACCCCACGGTGTACGAGCTGGTGCGTACCGGCTTCCGTCCCGCCGCTGCAGGTGGGCGCCCTTGCAAGTTCTCGCTCAAGTCGCGGGAGTGGCTGGACGCCAACTACCCGGAGTGGCGCGATGCTGACGACTGGCAGTACACCCGGGATGAGCAGCGCTACCTGGTGCAAAACGACACTTCGGTGCGCATCGTGCCGGTGCCAGGTGAGGACGGCACGCTGACCATTGAGGCCTACCGCCTTCCTCTCAAGAAGCTGACCGCCGACAACGATACCGCTTCCCCCGAGATCCATGCCGCGCACCACGAGCACCTGATTCAGTGGGCTCTGCACCGGGCTTTCAGCGTACCCGATTCCGAGGTGTACGACCCAGTGCGCGCGGAGAAGGCCGAGCGCGCGTTCACCGCGTACTTTGGCCCGATGCCGGACAGCGACATGCGCCGCGTCACTCGTGAGGATGTCCCGCACCACAACGAGGCGATTCTGCCGTGAGCCCTGCGCGCGGCTGACTGACACATCTATCCATTATTTCCATCGGAGGAAGCACCATGGCCAACGACGTTTACACCAAGGGGAAGAACCGCATCCTCACGGCCCAAATCAATTTCGCAACTGATCCCTTCAAGGTTGCTCTGGTCGGCATTGGTTACGCCCCATCTTTGGATGTGCACGAGTTCCTTTCGGACCTGGGCGCCAACACTATCGGCACCAACCAGACGCTTGCAAACAAAGTGGTGGCCAATGGCACCTTCGATGCAGATGACCCTGTGTGGGCCTCCATCGCTGCGGGCAGCACCGCCAAGGCACTGGTGATCTACAAAGACACCGGCGTGGCGGGCACGTCGCCCCTCATCTTCTACATCGATGAGGTGACGGGCTTCCCGCTGTCCACCAACGGCGGCGACATTTCGCCCCAGTTTGACAACGGCCCGTTGAAGATCTACTCGCTTTAAGAGGGCGGCCATGCCCTTGACCCCGACCACCTGGGACGCCAGCGGCGCAGGCCCGAATGCCGCTATCTCAGGCGGTGGGCTGATCTACTCGACCTCCAACTACTACGCCAACGGTGTTCGCACCGTGGCGGGTAGGGATGATGGGCTGTTCTATTGGCAATACACGCTCGACCTGTTCCCCTCGGGCTCCACATTGAAGATCGGCGTAGATGCCGATTCGGCCTCCGAGTCGGGCCTGTTTTGGTCCGGCAGTGTCAGCACCCTCGATGAGGGGGATGTGCTGGGCTTTGCTTTTGATGTGGCTGCCGGCACCCTGGTAGTGACTCGCAATGGCACGGTGTGGAAAACGCTGACCAGCGTGGCCCGCGACCCGGGCCTGCCGCCAGCTTGGGGGCCGTGCATCGCTCAGGTGGACGCATCCGGTCCGGTGCAGATCACTGCCAATTTTGGCGGATCGGCCTTTGTGGGCACGGTTCCCGCAGGCTATGAAGCGGGCTTCGGATCGTCTGACCCGGTGCTGCTGGTGACGGGCTTCAAGAGCGCGGCCCTGGGCACGCCGACCATTGACTATCCGCCCATCATTTCAGGGTTCAAGTCGGCCAGCTTTGGCAGCCCGCGCCTGGTGCAAAAGGGCGATGTGTCTGGGCTGCAGGCCGCATCAGCATTTGGCCGCGTGGTGCTGCGCACCAACCAGGGCGCCAATGTGCGGGGATTCAAGACTGGCCGCTTCGGCTGGATCTCGGTCCCCGGTGGCGTGACCGGACCCACCAACCAGGCGGGCTATGTGGCGGGAATTCGTGGCAGTGCTTTTGGCGCTGTGGCTATGTCGGCCGTGGTAGAGCCCGAAGTCACAGGCCTGCGCAGTGGCTCGTTCGGCCCCGTGCGGGTTGCGCAGATCCTGCCAGTGCAGGGACTGCAGGCGGGCGCCTTTGGTGTTGTCGGCCTGGCGATGGCGGGCGCCGTCAAGCCCGTGCACCGTGGTGCCGTGGGGCGGCCTACCGCCGTCCTGATCCAGCCCGTAGCGGGGTTCTCTGGCGGTGCATTGGGCAAGCCACGGGCCTTTGCCAGCTCATCGCACGAGGTCAGCGGGTTTGGTGGTGGTCAGCTGGGCGCTGTGACTGGGCGCTGGACCTATCGCGCATTTCCTGTCGTCGGACGCGGCCGCTTTGGCCGCATTGTTCTGGGGAGCCTTCCATGCTGACGCTGGAGAAGTTTTCGGGCATCAACAACGTGGTACCTCAGGAGCGGCTGGACACCACGGATTTGACCGTGGCAACGAACGTGGACATTGGGCTCACGGGCGAGGTGTGGCGGCGCGGCGGGTATTCGGTGGCGGCCGATGGGTGCCACAAGAACTTGCACGAAGGCGTTGGCTTTAAGCTGGCCACCGCAGAAGGTGCCTTGGTGGGCATTGCGCCCGATAGTGCCAAGACAGTCCTTCACCCAGCCCTGGGCAGTGCGCGGGTCTGGTACTGCAATTTTCCCGATGGGCGCACGGCGTTTTCCAACGGCCTGATCCGCGGGCTCACCGATGGCAAGGTGGCGACCGAGTGGGGTGTGCCAGAGCCTGATAGGGCAGGTGCCGCATCGCCCGTGGCCGGCGCATTGCACCCCGGCGAGTATCGCTACGTCCTTACCTATGTGCGCCTGCTCGATGGCCTCGAAGGCGCGGGCCTGTGGAGCGCGCCGGTGCAATTGCCCGATGGCGGCCTGCTGTTGATGAACCTGCCACAGCGGGAGGGCTACAAGATCAACGTGTACCTGACCGGTGCCAATGGCACATCCGCACACCTGGCGGGCAGCACGCTGACCAACAGTTTCAGCTATCTGGGCGCCAATGATGCGCTCGTGACCCCATATGCCACGGACGGGTTAGTGCCTGCACCTGCGGGAATCTGCCTGGCCTTCTGGCGCGGCCGGGCCCTCATCGCGGTGGGCAAGGTGCTCTATGCCTCGCGCCCCCACCAGTGGGAATTGTTCGACCCCCGCAAGGACTTCAAGCAGTTCAGCTCCGACATCACCCTGGTGGAGCCGGTCAAGAGCGGGATCTACGTGGGGACGGGCACTGAGCTGGCTTTCCTGGGCGGTGTGGACTTCGACTCCCTGGCCTACGACAAGGTCATGGATGGCCGCGTGGTGCTGGGTTCCGGCGTGCCGGTGAGCGGCGATCAGGTCAAGGCGGGCGACGGCGCAGGTGCTGGCCGGGCCATGATCTGCATTGCAGGCGGCGAGATCGTCGCGGGCTTCGATGGCGGCAGCCTGTCGCACCTGAGCGCCAATCGGTACACCACGGACGTGCGGGAGGTAGCCGCCACCTTCCGCAAGGTCAATGGGATTCCCCAGTACATCGCGGTGGCCCAGCAATGAGCCAGCTCACGCCCAACAACTGGATGACGCTGGAGGGCGCGCCCGTGACTGGCGCCACCCCGCCGCGCCTGATCGTGGTTGAGGGCGTGATGACCGACCGACAGCATGCGCTGGTGATCCATGAGTACACCACCTTCTGCCAGCGCAAGACGACTTCCATTTGTGAGCACTTGACCGAGAACCGTGTGCTTGCGGACGGTACGCGCGTGTTCATGGAGTCCATTCAGGGCAAGGACCGGGTGATGGTGTGGCCTGCCGCAACGGTGGCCGGTGGTGGGAAGGCCTTCATTGCCGTGCCGGCCTACGTGAACCTGGGGTTCGCGCCGATCTTTGATCGCCCCGTCATCGACCTGAGCGGTGATGAAAAGCCGCCGTACCCCGAAGAGCCCGAGTTCGACCTCCCGTTCCCGGTGCGGCAGTTCGCGCCCATCGTGCGCGTACGGTTCAGCCAGGAATACGGGGCGGTGGTGTCTTTCCCCGAGGCGCCGGGCAGCTTCTTTCGGAACATCACCTATCGCTCCACCATCACCGCAGGCGGCGAAGAGACCTATTCGCTGGATGGCTCGCTCACCTGGACCAGCTCCATCCTGTTCGACCTGGTGAATGCGCCGCTCGTGCCCATGGCGTTGCCCGACCCTGAGAACCCGGACAAGTTCTACAGCGCGGAATACAACAACGCAGGCGCCAACCCGGACGACTTCACACCAGGGGAAAACCTTGGGCCTTATTCCAACGTCTATTTCTTCATCCGCACAGGGTCGAACGCATTTTCTGGCGCAACGCAGTACAAGGATTTCGTGCCCGGCGGAGCGACCGGGATTGCCGTGTCGGTGAATGCCGCGCTGTGGACTGAATACCAGTCGCAGGAGGCCGCCGCCGCAGCCCTGAATGCAACCTACGAGGCGGCCTACTTGGCTGCTGTGGAGGCCTGGGGCATTGCGCACGAAGAGTGGCTGGCCACCACCTACCAGGCGTGGCTCGATGCCTGCCAGGCCATTGACGATATGTACCCACCACTGGGCCCGTACCCGGGCATGGCCGAGCTGCGTGCCGAGCAGCGGGCAATCCAGCTGACTGCGCTGCGCAAATGGCTGGACGGTGGTGTGCAGAGCAGCCCGCACCTGGCCGCGCGCATGCTGGAGTTCCCCTGGAATATTGCGACCAAGCCCGCAAGCACCTTGCCTGCCCTGGGCGAGGTGACGGCATCGGGCCCGAACGGCGATGACATCGACCGGTATCTCGATTTCACGGTGACGGGCGCTGATCGCCAGGCGATAGTGCCTGACCCGATCACGGACAACCCGATTGACGAGGCCCAGTTTGGGCACGACGCACCACACCCCCTGGGGCGCGACTTCGCCATGCCGAAGTGCCTGTTCGGCTGGGTGGCGAACGGCACCTATCAGCGGTTTGCCGCCTACCGCGCGTTCCACAACGCAGAGCCGCCCGAGGTGCGCCCCCACGATCTGAGCACGATGGCGTTTGACGTGCGCTCGCAATATGACCAGTTCCTGGCTGCGGGCGTGGTGCGCGCCACCACCAACGACGCCCGGGTGAACTCTGATGGGTATGTGCCGCCAGGCACGCGGCTCACTGTGGTGCACCTGGAATACGAGGTTTTCGATCTGTTCACGGGGCTGTGGATCTGGACGCCGTGCTTTGACATCCGCCGCTTCGATTCGCTATGGATCGCCAGCCTGGGCCGGTACACCATGCCGCCCGCGCCTGTGCCGCCCGATGGTGCCGACCGGCCGCGCCGTGTGCGCGTGCGCAAGGTGCAGACGCTGCGGCGCAAGCCTGACATGACCTGGAGCGTCCCCGAGCTGGTGGACCCCAAGAAGCTCAAGGACGAGGGGGTATGGGACAAGGAAGTGTTGGCGGGCACGGGCAACAACCCGTTCGCCGTGGTCATTTTCGAGGGCCTGCCGCCAACCGCTTTCCCCATCGCCAATGGCGTCCTGTCGCCGCCGCTGTGGAGTGGCGACCTCAAGATCATCCGCGAGCTGCTGGCGCAGGAGTGGGATGGCAGTCTCAACATTCCGCCGCTGGTTGCCCACGCGCTGGACATCACCAAGAAGGTTTGAACCATGACCACCATCGTCATGAACACCCTCACCGGCGCGGTGAGTGAATACGACTGGGATTTCCAGTCCATCACGCCGACCCACGCCGGTTCTGCGGTGGCGCTCTACGCCCTCGGCGGCGATACAGACGCCGGGCAACCCATTGACGCCACGATCACCACGCCCAAGCGGGTGTGGGGCGAAACCACCAAGAGCCTGATGTCGGGCGTCTATTTCGCCATGCAGAGCGCGGGTAACGGGGTGCTGCAGGTGCACACACCCAGCGATACCTATTCCTACCCGGTGCAGTCCCTGCCAGATGGCGTTTCGCGTGGCGTGCCTGGGCGTGGCATCCGCGAGAACTACCTGGGGTTCTCCTACAAGAACGTGGCCGGTGCCTTCTTCCGCATCGACCGCATGGAGATCCCTTCCATCAAAACCAAATCCCGGAGGCTCTAAATGGCCAGCGCAGCAGAACTTGTCAACAACACCTTCGCCCTCGCCCAGGGCTATGCGCAGAGCGCGCAGCAGAGTTTGGTGTCGTTCTCGGATCGCCTGAAAAACGCGATCTACACCCCGCCCACCCTGAGCGTCACATGGACAACGCTGGGGGCGCCCACGCTCGCAGCCATGCCCACGGCGCCGACGATGCCCACCATCAATTTTGATCCGGGCATTCTGGGCAACGCGCCGAGCCTGTTCAACGAGGCCGCGCCGAACTTGGCGATCTCCGACTTCACGGATGTGGCGCCGGACCTGAGCCTGCCCACCGCCCCGGCCATCAGCTATGGAGACATCCCGGCCGTGCCCTCTATTGGGACGGTGGCGGTCCCAGATGCGCCCACGGTGAGCATGCCTGCCGTGCCCACCTACGTGAGCATCAATGCCGTGCCCTTCGGCGGCATCGACCTGCACGACGAATGGCTCGACAGCCTGGGCGACCGGCCTACGCTGGAGCTGGCCGCGCCCACTCCGTATTCCTACGCGCGCGGGCCTGAGTACGCCTCCGAGCTGCTGGACAAGCTGAAAGCGGTGCTTGATGCCCGCATGAGCGGTGGCACCGGCTTGGACCCTGCGGTGGAGCTGGCCATCTGGGACCGCGCGCGCGGCCGCGAGACGCAGATTGCCTTGGCCAACGTGGCTGAGGTGATGCGCACCAGTGAATCTTTCGGTTTCTCCCTGCCCGCGGGTGTGCTGGCGGCCCAGCTGCGCGATGCCCAGCGGGACTACTACGACAAGCTGTCTGGCCTGTCCCGCGACATTGCAATCAAGCAGGCGGACCTGGAGCAGGAGAACCTGAAATCCGCCATCGCGGCCGGCATGCAGCTGGAGCAGCAGCTGATTACCTACTCCTACCAGATGGAGCAGCTGTCTTTCGAGGCCTCCAAAGCCCTGGCCGACAACGCCATCCAGATCCACAACGCGGCCATTGAGCAATTCAAGGGGCTGCTGCAGGGCTACCAGACCTACGCCAGCGTCTACAAGACCATCATCGACGGCCAGCTGGCCAAGGTGGAGGTGTTCAAGGCGCAGCTGCAGGGTGAGCTGGCCAAGGCCGAGATCAACAAGGTACTGGTGGAGCAGTACAAGGCCCAGATCGAGGCCGGCATGTCGCAGGTCAAGATTTACGAGGCCCAGGTGGGCGCGGCCAAGACCCTGGTGGAGTTGGAGCAGGCCAAGATCGGCGCGGCGGGCGAGCAGATCCGTGCCTACGTGGCCCAGGTCAACGCCGAAACCTCCAAGGTCGAAGCGTACAAGGCCAGCGTGCAGGCCGAGGCAACCAAGATCGACATTTGGAAGACCAAGGCGCAGGTGTACGGCATCCGGGTGGGGGCGCAGGCCGAGCACTCGCGCGCGCTGATCTCGCGCTACCAGGCCCTGATTTCTGCCAAGACGGGGGAGTGGGAAGGCTACCGTGCCCGCGTGCTGGCCGAAAGCACCCGCATCGAGGCGCTGGGCAAGCAATCCGGGGCGCTGCTCGATGGCTTCCGTGCACAAACCCAGGCGCTCAGCGCGCAGGCCGAGCTGCAGACCAAGGTCTGGGAATCCAACATGAAGCAGTACGAGGCGGGCGTTCAGGTGGCGATGCAGGCCGCCAAGATCAACAACGACGCGGCCATCCAGACCAACAATGCGCGCCTCGATGCGGCCAAGGCCGGCACGCAGGTGTACGCACAGCTCACGTCGAGTGCCTACAGCATGATGCACGCGAATGCCGGCATCAGCGGCAGCGCGTCCATGGGGGTGAGTTACAGCTACAGCGGCGATGTGACCGGTACGGTACCGGCGATCTCTTCGCCGGGCTAAAGGAGCCAGGCACTTGTTTTCCAGCAACCGCAAACCCTGCATAGGGCTTTGCGGGCCCCTGGCTGGTGTCAACAATCCGGCCAGATGAATAAAGGAGTCCCCATGCGAGGCTTTCAACCCCAAAAATTTGCAGACGGCGGCTTGGTACAAGGCCTCAAGCGTGCCTTTGGCATGGACGAAGAGCGCAATGCGCGCGTTGCCGCTTACCGCGCCCAAGCCGCGCAGGAAGCTGCCCAGAAGCAGCAGGCCGCTCCAGCACCGGCGCCCGCTCCGGCCGTGAGCGACTACATGGGCATGGGCGCAATGGCGCGCCGCGAGAAGGCTGCAGGTCTGAAAGATGGTGGTACGGTCAAGCCGCGCGGGTTCAAGGCGGGGGGCCTGATCCGTGGACCCGGCACTGGCACCAGTGATTCCATTGAAACCGCAAAGCGCCCTGGTACCTTCATCATGCCCGCCGATAGCACGCAGGCCATTGGCCCGGAGGCTCTGGAAGAGCTTGGCGAGGTGGGCGATAGCGCGATGGAAGAGCAGGGGGAATCGGTGCCGGTGCGCCTGAGCAATGGGGAATTCGAGCTGCCACCAGAACAGGTGCAGGCGCTGGGTGAGTCTGTGCTGACTGTGATGCGTGATGCAACCCACAAGCCGGTGCGCGGCTTTGCGCCCCAAGCCCAGCCGGAAGAGCCGCGCCAGTTCTTTGCCAATGGCGGGCTGGTGCAGGATGAAGAAAAGCAGCGCATGGCCAACCAGACGGCCATGTACGTGCGCGGCGCGCAGGAGTCGGCTGCCACTCGCCCAGCGATGCCTCCCAGCCCACCGCAGGCGGCTACCACCAGCCAGATTACACCCACCCCCGCACCAGCCGCCGCTGGCTTCATGCCTGGCACGCGCGCCGTGTTCAACGAGTCCGGCAAGGCCATCGGTGATCTTGCCAAGCAAGGGCGGTATGGCGCAGCCGCTGGGGAAACCGCACGCGCTGCACTGGCCTACGCGCCGGCTGTTGTTGATGACGTGGTGGGCGGCGCGCTCCGTGCTGTTGCGCCTACGGTCGTAGATGCCGGCAAGCAGTTCTTTGGGGCTGCAGGCACGTCCATGGCACAGGCGCCAGCCGCCGCCGCTACTGTCAAGCCGGCTTCCCCGCCCATGCCTTCGGCCTCTCCTGCACAGGTGCAGCCTCCTACTGCGGCCACAGCACCGGTAGGGGAGCCCACCGCCACGCCCGCCGCACAGCCTCTCAGTACCGGCCCAATTACTGCGCAGAACAACGCGGCAGCGGAAGCGCTCTCTGCGCCCCGTTCGGTTGGCTTCGCGCCTGGCTTGGCCTCACCGGCTCCTACTGCCCAGGTGACGGCCCCTGTGGTGCGCAACTCCACCAATGACTGGGCTGCACGCAACGCGCTTCGCAGCGCGCAAGTGTCCGCCAGCTCGATCACCAACGATCCGTCGCGCATTGGCGCACGTGCCGCAGCGATCAGCCCTGACAACCTGGCCTTTCAAGCAGCGCTCAAAAATGACCAGGCGCTGCAGCTGGCCCAGCCCGGCATGGACCTGGCCGCCATGCGCGAGAACTCTGCGCTCCAGCGAGAAGGCATGCAGCAGTCCGGTGCTGACCAGCGTTCGGCACGCGGTTTTCAGATCGACAACCGCCGAGCGGCCGTCGAGGAAAAGCGCGCCGCAACCGAGGCGGAGGCACGTGGCTTTGACATTCGCCAGGGTTACCGCCAAGAGAAACTGAGCGAGCGCTACGACGCTGCGAAGACTCCCGAGGAAAAGGCCGCTATCGCACAGCAGATCCGCGACCTGTCCGGCAAGAAGACGGAATCGCCATGGAAGCTCCAGGTGACGCCGACCACGAAGAATGCTGATGGGTCCACTACCGAGGGTAGTGTGATGCGCTACAACACCCAGACGGGTGCGGTTGAGCGTGTGGATGCGGGGCAGGGGGGGCAATGGCCTGCGCCGCAGGCGGGCCACATTTCTGCTCTGAAATCAGACCCGAAGAAGGCTGCAGAATTTGACGCAAAGTTCGGCCCTGGGGCCGCCAAGAAGGTGCTTGGCTAGCCGAGCACCTTCACAATAGTCAGACATCCATTCGCAGGTTTGAACTCACTAACTGCAGCGAAACGCACTAGAGCCTCAGCTCCAGGCTCTACTGAGCGCTGCAGACGCACGAAGTAGGAAGCCTGATCAGAGGGCGGTGCTGCACCGCAATTTCCTGCCGCGTATGTAAATTGCAGTGCGTCGATCTTTGCGATGGAGCGATTCATGATGTGCATCCAAACCGCCTCGCCGTCCACCCACCACGTTTGAGTGTTTTCCACGGCAGCAACATCCTGGGGCGACCATGGCTTGAGAGCTTTGTCAGCGTCCGAAGGCGCTTGTATATCCAATATTGGTATGGATCCATTTTTGCCAGCGAGGCGCAGGTCATTGACACGAGACACATATGCTTGCCTTGATGATGCACTCGCTGTGTCGAACTGGTCAAAGTGATTCAGGGGAGGCTGTGCAACTGCTGTTTGTGGCGGTGTTGATAGCGAATTCGATGCGGCTGACTGTGCTCGCTCCCGGTTGAACTTCTCTAGATAGGGTCCGGCCACCGCAAGGGCCAGCATCACCCAGGCCAGCATAAAGAATCGACCGGGCCATGCTTCCTTGGCACGCTTGGTGAAGAACAGTAGGTACAGCCCAAATGCTACGCCCGCGATCAGCAGCGGTGTGACCCACGTTGAGGCCCAGGTTGCAACGCTATCTGAGCTGTACCAGATGTAGGGTGAAGCCAGCGCCAAGATCATCATTCCAACGATGTGGCGGGCAAAGCGCAGGGGCGTTGATGGCTGATTGTCCTGAGTGGCTTCCATGGATTCTCCCTCCTGTGAGGAATGTAGCAGGGTACGCAATCAGAGTGGCGCTGCAGATTCGAAAGCTCCAATCGTTCATCGCCCGGCATAGGGTTTTGCCCATTCCTCACGCTGCTGGACAGTGGGTGGATGAGCTCCAACTTCTTTGATCAATTCGACCCCTCAACTGCCGGCCCGGGTGGCAAAGGAAAGAACTACTTTGACCAGTTCGATGGTGCAGCGGATTCGCCGAAGCGTACGCTGAGCGGCACCATCAAGGACGTTGCTGCCACAGCTGTCAAGGGCGCCATTGGCGTGCCCGAGGCCCTGGTTGGTATTGCCGACATTCCCACGGGCGGCGAGGTGGGCAAGTTCCTGGAGAACGAGGGTGGCTCTGTGGGCTTTCGCCCCAAGCAGGCCAAGGAAATCGCCAACGACTGGCACTCCGACGCTACCAAGGAGGCGCAACGCAAGTTTCAGGATGCCAATGGCATCGTGGACAAGGCCGTTACAGCCGTTCAGAACCCCAGCCTCATTGCGACGGCCGTTGGTGAGTCGTTGCCCAGCATGGGCGCTGGGGGCGTCGCTGCGCGAGGACTCATGGCCGCGACAAAGCTGGGCCAGATGGGCGCCGCTGGTGCTGCATTGGCGGGCGCGGCCGGCGAAGGCATCACCGCAGCTGGTTCCGCAGCCGAGCAGATCCGCCAGGAAACTCCCGATGGGCTGCTGACCCCCACCCAGGCCGCGCTCGCAGCGGCAACCGGCGTGGCCACGGCGGGCTTCGGCGTGCTGGGCGGCCGCGTGGCCAACAAGTTGGGTATCGGTGACGCCGAAACCATGCTGGCCCAGGGCACCAAGGGCATGGCGAAGCAGAACGCTGACGATGCCGCTACCGCCGCCGTCAATCCTCTGGTGCAGCAAGCGGCTGCCAAGAGCATTCCGCGCCGCGTGATTGAGGGCGCGATCTCCGAGGGTTTCCTGGAAGAGCTGCCGCAGTCCGTGGCCGAGCAAATCTTCCAGAACGTGGCGCTTGGCAAGGACTGGCTGACGGATGTGGATTCCGCAGCGGTCATGGGCGTGCTGTCGGGCGGCGCCATGGGTGGCGCAGCTTCCGGCTATCACGGCTTCAAGCAGCCGAAAGCGGAACCAGGTGCGTCGCCTTCCGAGCAACCTGGTGCCGCACCCACTGACGCCGGCGCCGCGCCGCCCAACCTCGGCATGGAGCGTATCCAGCAGGCATTTGCCGCCCAACTGGCGGCGCTGCAGCAGCAGGAGCAAGGCGATCCCAACGTGCCCCAGACCGCGCCTCCCGATGGCGCGGCAGCGCTGGCGCAGCAGCAGGCCCAGGCCGCCGAGCAGCGCCAGGCTGCCATGGATGCCTCGCGCGCCGTGCAAAGCCCTGACGATGAGATTTACCAGTCCACCGGTGCGACCGTGCCGCGCTCCGTGGCCATGGGCTTGGACCCTGCTGCCGGCCCACTGTCGGCCAGTGCCGCGCTGGCTGTCGATACCGGCGCCTCAGACCAAGTGCAGCAGGCCGCTGCGCTGGCCCAGGCTGCCGAGGTAGCGCAAAAGCAAGGCAAAAAAACTGCCCAAGGCAATCAAAAACAAGAGCAGCCAGCGCTCACGCAGCAAGGCGTAAACCAGGAAACTGGCGAAATTTCGCCGGGCTCGCCCATGGAGAGCTGGAGCGATGCCCAGTTGTCCAACACCTTCCGCGGCGCTCAGTCGCGCGAGGTCCGCATGCAACTGGCCCAGGAGCTGGGCCGCCGCCGTGCGCTGCGTGAGCAGCAGGAGCTGCAGGCCGAGCTGGATGCAGAGCAGCGCGCCAGCGTGCCCGGCGCAGAGCGCGCCGATGCCGCTTTTGCCTCCCTCACCGAAGACGCTGGTCCAGTGCCGGCTGATCTGACCATTCCCGCAACCACAGAAGGAAACCGCAATGGCCCTCAAGCCGCCCAAGCCCAGCAAGGTAGCGCGCAACCGTCGCAAGTCGGAGCAGCGCCAGCAGTCGCACGTGGAGCACCAGATGCTCAAGGACGCCCAGGCGCGAATGGCGCGCAGCAAGCAGCCGCTGCAGGCCTGACCGATGGCGCCCCGACTGCGAACCCTGGAGCGCAAACGGCGCCAGCGCCAAGCGCGCAAGCTGCGCCGCAAGCAGAAGGCCCTGCTCAGCGCGTAGCCAGCACTGGCGATGCTTGGACGCGCATGCCCACGGCCGAACGCCAGGCCCTGGCCCAGCGCGCGGATCTCAAGCCCATCGTGCGCAAGAACGTCCACCGCGCAGCGTGGGCTGACCTGAACCGCGATGTGCAGCGCAAGCTGGCGGTTGCGATGGAGCCCGGCGCTAAGGACGATGCGACCTACACAAAGGCTGTGGAGTTGGTGCGCAGCGCCGGCGCTGTGAATCGCCCTGCTATTCAGGCTGCGCTGGGCATCGGCTTTGGCGAAGTCAATGCGCTGATGGATCGCATGGAGCGCGATGGCGTTGTGACCGCCGAGAAGGCGAATGGCGAACGTTCTTTTCTCCCCGCCAACACGGCACCTACGGGCGAAGCTGTGCCCACCGCAGCCCCCGCCGCCGTAACCCGCCAGGACAAAGAGAAGGAACAGCCCAATACCGGCGCCGTTATTGCTCCAGCAGCTATTAATTCAGAAGCGGACAAGGACGGAAACACCATCGTCGGCCGCCGCGCTGACGGCGTGATGATCCGCCAGGACAAGAACGGCGTGCGCTGGTACGCCCAGGGCGGCGTGCGCATCGAGGAAACCGTGTCCCTGCGCCCCACGCGCCAGGGCATGCAGGTGTCGCGCGGCGAGCTGAAACCCGAGTTCATGACGGCGGCCGAGAGCGAGGCGGCCAAGCCTGCTGCCAGCCCAGCGCCAGCCGCAGAAAAAGCCATCAATGTTTCTGATGAGAATCAGGCCGGTACCAGCACCAAAGAAGCTCCAGTAGCTACCAATTCAGTAGCAAATAAGGCCCCTGCTACTGCCAAGAAGCCCAGCGCCGATCAGGTGCGCGCGCAGGCCGATCTGATGAACGCCCTGGCCGACCTGGGCGACATCCTTGGCAAGGGCACCCGCATGAACATCGTGCCCGAGCAGGAGCAAAAGCTGCTGCCAGTGCTCACACGCGTGCTGGATGCCGCATTCCGCCTGGGATACCACAAGTTCAAGGATTCGGCCAAGTTCGCCTTGGATCAGATCCGCGCAAACCTGGGCGACGACGCGGCCGATGCGCTGACGCTGGATCACCTGCAGGGCGCCTACATCGCAATGGCGGGGGGCAAGACGGGCGCGGATACCAAGCGCGCGGTCATCGACGTGGAGACGAAGGCCGAGATTGAACAACACGAGGCGGTTGTTGCTGCCGACCAGGCCGAGGCCGATAATGCACAGCAGGAGAACCCCAGCGATGAGCGCACAACTGTACGAAGCGAGAGCCCGCAAGCACTGGACGCAGTGGCTGCCCAAGAAGGTAGCCGCGCTGAAGGCGAGCGGGGAGCTGGAGCAGGCGCTGCAGACAGCGGGCAAGCAGGCGCAGCAGGAAGTGCTGTCGCTGATGGAGCAGGGCTTTCGCCAGCACGAAGCGGAGGAAGTGGCCCTGAGCCAGTACGTGCTCCTAAAACCCGAGCCCGAGGCCGAGCTGGAGCCGTGGGAGCGCAAGGAACTCGCGCAACTGGAGAGCCAGTACCGCAAGCAGATGGGCGCGTAGCTGTCCCTGGGGGCGAGGCCAGCGCCCCTAACATCCCCGCCGCCGACTTCCAGATCACCGACGAGGTGGGCCTGGGCAAGGGTGGCGAGGTTCAGAAGTTCAATGACAACCTGGCCGCGATCCGCGCCCTCAAGGCCATCGAGGCGGCCAATCGTCGCGCCACACCGGAAGAACAGGCAATGCTGGCCCGCTATGTGGGCTGGGGCGGCCTGGCCAACGCTTTCCCCGACCCCGCATCCGGCCAGTTCAAGGACAAGTGGACGGCGCGCGGTGAGGAACTGCGCGAGCTGCTGACCAAAGAGGAATACACCGCCGCGCGTCGTTCGACCCGCAACGCGCACTACACCTCGCAGACGGTGGTGTCGGCCATGTGGGACATGGTGCGCCGCCTGGGCTACCGTGGAGGACTCGTGCTGGAGTCCTCGATGGGCTCCGGCAACTTCCTGGGCCTGGCGCCAAAGGACATGCCCAATCGGTTCGTGGGTGTCGAATACGACAGCCTGACCGCGCGCATCGGGCAGGCCCTGTATCCGCAGGCGACGGTCCTGCATTCCGGCTTCCAGAAGGTGCCGGTGGCCGACAACGCTTTCATGCTGAACATCGGCAACCCGCCGTTCGGCAGCGAGTCTCTGCGCTTCCAGTTCAAGCCCGAGCTGCAGGGCGTGTCGATCCACAACCAGTTTTTCCGGGCCGGGATGGATGCGCTGCGCCCTGGCGGCATTCAGGCCATGGTGGTATCGCGCTTCCTGATGGACGCGCAGGACAAGAGCAGCCGCTTGGCGCTGGCCGCACAGGCGCGCCTGGTGGCCGCAATCCGCCTGCCAGATACGGCATTCAAGGAGAACGCCCGAACGGAGGTGGTGACTGACATCCTGATCTTCCAGAAAATGGATGCGGGCGAGCAGGCTGCGATGCAAGCCGCGATCACGGAATACAACAAGCTCAAGGCCAACAAGAAGGACGCGGACGCCGCCGCCGCCGCGCTGGTGCCGTCCTGGGTCGAAACGGTCAAGGTGCCCGATCCGCTGGGCGGCGAGCCCATGAACGTGAACGCCTATTTCGCGGAGAACCCGGCGAACGTCCTGGGCGTCATGGAGCGCTCCGGCTCCATGCAGCATGGTGCCGACATTACCGTGCGCCTGGACAACCCGGCCGAGCTGGGCAAGCTACTGAGCGAGGCAGTGCAGCGCCTGCCCGAGGGCATCCAGAACTTCCAGCAGGATGTGCTGGACGCCACTGCATCCCGCCATAAGTCCATGAGCGATGCGCTGCGCATTGCCGTGGCCAACGAGGAAGCCGGCCACATCAAGGCTACCCCTGACGGGAAGCTGCAGCGCGTGATTGAGCGCGAAACACCCGAGGGCGATTTCGAGTTTGCCTACCAGGATGTTGACGAGAACAGCCCATGGCACGAGTCCCTGAGCCAGAACGCGGAGGGCCAGTGGTACTCTCTGGAGCCCGTGCTGGACGAGCAGGGCAAGAACGTCAAGGCGACCAACGCCAAGGGCGAGGCCACGCGCAAGAACCTGTACGAGCGCAAGGTATACGCCAAGCCCGAGGACGTGCCCGAAAAGCTGCGCCTTGGCAAGCTGGGCATGAAGCGCCTGAACGGGCTGGTCGGCCTGCGCGATCTGCTCAAACGCCAGCTGGTGCTGGAAACCGCCGACGCCGTGCCCGCCGTGATGGAGGGCAACCGCAAGAGCCTGGCCGCTGCCTACGAGGCATTCGTGAAGGCCAACGGACCGGTGGGGCGCTCCACCAACATGAAGTTGGCGATGACCATGCCGGACGGCGGCCTGATAGCCGCGCTGGAGGTGGACTATCAACCCGAGCGCACTGCAGAGCAGGCCGCGCGCTCCGGGCTGGAGGCGCAGAAGGAGAAGGCCACGCCAGCGCCTATCCTGCGTGAGCGCGTGGTGCCCAAATATGAGCCAGCGACCAAGGCCGCCACTCCATCGGATGCCCTGGCAATCACCCTGGCGGAATCTGGGCGCGTGGACATGGAGCGCATCGCCAACCTGCTGGGCGTCAGCCCAGAGCAGGCCGGCGAGCAGCTGCAGCAGGGTGCCGACCCGCTGGTGTTCAAAGACCCTGAAACGGGGCAGTGGGAAACGGCCGACGCCTACCTGTCGGGCATGGTCAAGCGCAAGCTGAACGCAGCGCGCGCCGCTGGCATGACCAAGAACGCCGAGGCGTTGGAAAAGATCATTCCCGCAGACTGGACCGCAGAGAACGTGGCCGTGACCATGGGCGCCACCTGGGTGCCCCCTGAGATCTATGCAGATTTCGTGCGCCATCTGGTGGGGGGCAAGGCGCGGGTGAGCTTTTCGGCCCTGACCAACAGTTTCAGTGTCAGCGTGGATGGCGCCGAGCGCACCAGCATGTCCAACTGGAGCAGCGAGGGTGCGCCAGCTGACTACATCATCACCCGCATCCTGAACAGCAAGGCCGTGACCGTCACCGCCCGCGACGCGGACGGCAACACCTACATCGACAAGGAGCGCACCGCCCTGGCCGGGCTCAAGGCGCGCGAGATCGAGGCCGAGTTTGGCGACTGGGTTTTCAAGAACGGCGAGCGCCGCCAGCGCCTGGTGGACGTGTTCAACGAGAAGTTCAACACCCGCGTGGTGCGCCAGTTCAACGGCCAGCACCTGCAGCTGCCCGGTAAGGTGCCGGACGCCATCCTCAAGATGCGCCGCCACCAAATGAATGCCATCTGGCGCGGCATCTACGAGCGCTTCATGCTGGTCGATCATGCCGTGGGGGCCGGCAAGACCTTCACGGCCATCGCCCGCGCGATGGAGCGCCGCCGCATGGGCCTGTCCCGCAAGCCCATGGTGGCTGTGCCCAACCACCTGGTGGAGCAGTGGGCGGCCGATGTGTACCGCCTGTACCCTGGCGCCAAGGTGCTGGCCGCTGGCAAGAAGGATTTCGAGGCCAAGCGCCGCCGCCGCCTGTTCGGCAAGATCGCCACGGGCGACTGGGACATCGTGATCGTGCCCCATTCGTCCTTCGGCTTCATCGGCATTGCGCCGGAGACGGAAAGCCGCTACCTGGAGCTGGAAATGGCTCAGGCACAGGCAGCCATCGAGGACGCCTGGGAGCAGGCCCGCGAGGACGGTACCGACAACGGGCGCCGCAAGCCCTTCAATGTGAAGGAGGCCGAGCGCCTGGCCGAGAAGATTCAGGCCCGCATGGATCGCCTGGCAGAGGGCGTGCGCGACCGCCTGCTGACCTTTGAGCAGCTGGGCGTGGATGACCTGACCGTGGACGAAGCCCACGAGTTCAAGAACCTCTACTACTCGTCCAACCTGACGGGTGTGCGTGGCATGGGCGACAAGACCGGATCGCGCAAGGCCAACGACCTTTACAACAAGGTGCGCGTGCTGCGCGAGCAGCCTACGGGCAGCGTCACCTTCCTGACGGGCACGCCCATCAGCAACAGCGCCGTGGAAATGTTCACGATGCTGCGCTACCTGGCAGCCGACTCGCTGGATGACATGGGCCTGTCCCACTTCGATGCCTTCCGCGCGCAGTTCGTGGAGGCAACGCCAGCGTTTGAGCCTACCGAATCGGGCCGCCTCAAGCAGGTCACGCGCTTGGGCCGCACCTGGTCGAACATGCGTTCGCTGATGGACTTGTATTACCAAGTCACCGATGCGGTGAGCCTGGATGACATCAAGCGCTTCTACGCCGAGGACAATCCAGGCCGCGAGTTCCCAGTGCCGAAGGTGGCAGGGGGCAAAGACCGCAACCTGGTGGCGATCAAGCCCACCCCCGCCCAGGAGCAGGGCCTCAAAGATGTGATGGAAGGCTTCGATGGCCTGGACGGCATCGAAGACCCCTATGAGCGCAACGCCGAGCGCCTGCGCCTGATGGACCGGGCGCGCAAGCTGTCCCTGGACATCCGCGCCGTTGACCCTCGCAGCACCAGCACCGAGGAAGGCGGGAAGCTGCAGGTAGTGAGCGAGAACATCAAGCGCATCTACGACAAGTGGGATGCCGACCAGGGCACGCAGCTGGTGTTCCTCGACCGTTCCGTGCCGAAGTCCAAGGGCGATGACGCCATCATCAAGGCCTATGACGACTTGGTGGCCAAGCGCGACGCCGCGCTGCGCGCTGATGACCAGGAGGCTTTTGACGAAGCCCAGGAAGCCCTGGACCGCTACGACCCCCGGGAGATTGCAGAGCTGCGCCAGGCGCAGACCTCGCCCTGGAGCGCCTACCAGCAGATCAAGGACAACCTGATCGCCACTGGCATCCCGGCCAACGAGATCCGCTTCGTGCAGGAGGCCAACAACGATGAGCAGAAAGCCGCGCTCTTTGACAGCGTGAACGGCGGCAAGGTGCGTGTCCTGATTGGCTCCACCCCGCGCATGGGGGCAGGTACCAACGTGCAGCAGCGTGCCGTGGCTCTGCACCACGTTGACGTGACCTGGAAGCCCAGCGACATCGAGCAGCGCGAGGGCCGGGTGATCCGACAAGGTAACCTGTTCAGCACGCCCCCAACGGCTGAAAAGCCCAACCCGATGTTCCGCGCGGACTTTGAGGTGGAAATCCTGGCCTACGCCACCGAGCGCACGGTGGACGCCAAGATGTGGGACTTGAACGCGACCAAGCTGCGCACCATCAACGGCATTCGCAAGTACGACGGCGCGTTTTCCATGGAGTTCGATGACGAGGAAGCCGTGGGCATGGCCGAAATGGCGGCCCTGGCATCCGGCAACCCCCTGCTGCTGGAGCGCGTCAAGACGGAATCCGAGATCACCACGCTGGAGCTGCAGGAGCGTGCATTCCGCCGCCGCATGTTCGGTATCGAGGATGCCGTGGAGAGCGCGGAGCGCGCCATCGAGCGCAATCCCGGCCGCATTGCCGACGAGCGCGCCAAGAAGGAAAAGGCCAACGCCGCCATGGAGGCGGCCGACGCCCGCAAGGCAGAGCGCCGTGTGACCATCGAGGGCAAGGAGTACGACAACCTGCGCGATGCGATGACCGCCGTGAACGAGGCCATCGAGCAGCAGCAGGGCGGCAAGCCTACGGCCCGGTACTCTATCTCTGTGGATGGTGCGCGCCTGACCAACAAGGACGGCATCGACACCGCGATTGGCGCTGCCCTTGGTGACTCATCCTTGTTCGATGTGACCATTGACGGGCGCCTGATCGCCCAGCACACCGTTGCTGCGCGTGAGCTGGCCGCCAAGTTCAACGAGCTGACCAAGGGCATTCAGCCCGGCGACTCGCGCACCGCGACCGTGGGCAGCATGCTGGGCTATGACCTGGTGCTGGACGCGCAGGCCCGCGAAACCGGCAAGGGTGGCGGCCAGATTGACGCCTCGGTGTCGCTGGTGGACGCTGACGGCGCCACCGTGACCAGCCGGGGATTGAATTCGTTCGCGGTCAACCAGTCCGTTGTGCCGGCCAACGTGCGCAACCTGGTCACAGACCTGTTCGATGACATTGGCCGCCTGGCCAACAGCAGCACTGACTACCTGGAGCGCCAGCTTGCGCGGGCGAAGGCAGAACTGCCCGCGCTGCGCCAACAGCTGAACCAGACGTTCCCCAAGGCTGGGGAGCTGACCGCCAAGCGTGAGCGCCTGCGTGAGCTGGTGGGCCTGCTGGAAGGCAAGGCCCAAAGTGCCGCCCCGACGACCCCCGAGGAATCCGAGGCGGGCGATGGAACTGCGGGCGATGCGCCTGCATTCCGACGCGAGGCTCCCGCTGGTGTTGCGCAGGCTGACGATTTTGATATGGCCTCCTACCTCGCGGCCATGGATCAACCATCGGTGTACTCCGACGCCGCGCGTCGCCAAGCTGTCGCCTCAGTGTCCGGCACAGTGGACGCCATCCGCGCCGCATGGGGCCCGAATGCGCCCGAGGTGGTGGTGGCCTTCGACATGCAGGACCAGCGAATCCCCGAAGCTGCACGAAATGCTGACCTGCGCCAGCGCAGCGGCGGTGCGCGCGGAGCGCCAGAGGGCTTCTACTACCGTGGCAAGGCTTACCTGATGGCCTCTCGCCTGAACACGCCCAACGACGCGGCGCGCGTGCTGTACCACGAGGTGCTGGGCCACCACGGGCTGCGCGGCAAGTTCGGCCGCGACCTGGATCAGGTGCTGAACCAGCTTGCTACCATGCGCAAAGCCGAGGTTGCCGCCAAGATGCGGGAATACGGCCTGCGCGGGGTGAACAGCCTGAGCGTGCGCGAAGCGGCTGAGGAAGTTCTGGCAGAAATGGCCGAGAAGACCCCCCAACTGCCCTTTGTGCAACGGGCGATTTCCGCCATTCGCAACTTCCTGCGCCAGCACGTGCCAGGCTTCCAAAGTCTGCGCCTGACGGACAACGACATCATTCAAGCGTACATCCTGCCGGCACGCGGCTGGGTGGTGCGCGGCGGGCCGGGCGGGGGGCCGCGTGGTGGCCAGCCGGTGATGAGCCGTGCAAGCGACGCTGGCAGCGCTGACCCGGATATCCGTTTCAGCCGTTCCAGCACGGCCGACCTGAAAGACAGTGCACTGGCGCAGATCCACCAGACGCTGACCCATCCTGGCAAGGTGTCTCTGTGGGACAAGACCGTGGGCACCATGCGCAACCTGGCCGAGCGCTCGCCGGTGTTCAAGCCGGTGTACGAAGCGGCGCAGCGTTTCATTGATGACGTGTCCATGCTGGGCAACGACGCCGCCGACCGCGCGCCGCGCCTGCTGCCCCGGGTGGAGACGCTGGCCGACCTCAAGAAAAAGCCCATCACCGCTGCCGACAACCAGGCTGTGGCCAAGCCATTGTTTGAGGGCACGCTGCTGTGGGCGCGCGATGTGGACGGCACGCCCGTGACCACCGAGGCCCTGAATGCGAAGTACCGCAACACCACGCCTGATGAGAAGGCGCAGATCCTGCTGCGCACCGGCAAGATCCAGGAGCAGATGCTCAAGGCGTGGCGCGGCCTGCCGGTGGATCAGTACAACACCATCATCAATAACAAATTTGATAGCACTATCCTCAAGCCGGGCGTGATCTGGAGTGAAAAAGAGCTGAAAGATTTGTTCAGCCTGAACGCCCAGCAGGTGAGCCTGTACCAGGAAGCGCGGGCCGCGATTGATCGCTCGCTGGACATGACCGCACGTGCCGACATGCTGCGCGCCATGGGCGCCGGCTATGCCGATCTGCGCGAGGCGGTCCTGGCCCAGGCCACCGTGGAAGACGCGATGGTGCTCATCACGGACACGCTGCAGGCCGAAGCCCGCGAGTCCCCCGACCAGGCCGACCGCATCCTGAGCCTGAACAACGCCGTGGTGAAGAGCTACGAGCGCGCCCGGGCGCTGATGGAGGCCGGCTACGCGCCGCTGTCGCGCTTCGGCCGCTACACCGTGGACGTGGTGGGCAAGGACGGCACGCGCGAGTATTTCGGCATGTTTGAGTCGATGTACGAGTCCAACAAGATGAAGGCCGCCATGGAGAAGGAATTCCCTGGCGCGACAGTCACCCAGGGCACCATGAGCGACGAGGCATTCAAGCTGTTCCAGGGCATCACCCCGGAAAGCCTTGAGCACTTCGGCCAAATGCTGGGCCTGAGCGGTGAGGGCACGGACCCGAAGGACAAGGCATTCCAGGCCTACCTGCAGCTGGCCAAGAACAACCACAGCGCGCTCAAGCGCCTGATCCACCGCAAGGGCATCAGCGGATACAGCGAGGACGTGGGCCGGGTGCTGGCCAGCTTCGTGTACTCCAATGCCCGCCTGGCGGCCGGGGGGCTGAACGCGGGCACGCTGGAAACCGCCATCGAGGGCATCCCGAAGGAGCAGGGCGAGCTGCGCGACGTGGCCATGGGCCTGCGCAGTTACATCCAAGATCCCCAGGAGGAAGGCCAAGCCGTACGCGGCATGTTGTTCGCGCAATACCTGGGCGGCTCTGTAGCTTCGGCCATGGTCAACATGACCCAGCCATTCCAGATCACCATGCCCTGGCTGTCCCAGTTCGGGGGCATGCGCAGCGCCGCCTCGCACCTGGCTGCTGCAGTGCGCGACATGACCCGCCGCAGCGGCTACGAGCCAGACCTGGCCAAGGCGCTGCAAACGGCCGAGGCCGAGGGCATCGTGTCGCCCCAGGAAATCCACCAGCTGATGGCGCAGGCCCGGGGCGCGGGTTCGCTGCGCACCGGTGACGGTACCAAGCTGGGCGACGCCCGCGCTGCGGCGGCCAACAACTGGGAGCGCGTCAAGGTGGCATGGGGCCAGCCCTTCGCCCTGGCCGAGCAGTTCAACCGCCGCAGCACCTTCATTGCCGCCTATCGCATCGCCAAGGAGCAGGGCATGGCCGATCCGGCGAAGTTTGCCGAGCGCGCCGTGCAGGAAACGCAGTTCGTGTATTCCAAGGCCAACAAGCCGAAGTGGGCGCGCGGCACCATCGGCGGAACGCTGTTCACCTTCAAGACCTATTCGGTCAGCTATCTGGAGCTGATGCACCGCATGTGGACACAGGGAGGCCCCGAGGGCAAGCGTGCTGTGGGATGGGCAGTGGCCATGCTGCTGCTGATGGGTGGTGCTGGTGGCCTACCGTTCATGGAAGACGCCGAGGATCTGATCGACGGCGCCGGCCAGCTCATGGGCTACAACATCAGCACCAAGCACTGGCGCAAGCAGGCGCTGCGCGATGTGGTGGGCAAGGAGCTGGCCGACTTCATGGAGCAGGGCGTGTCCGGCTTGCCTGGCGCCCCCATCGACGTGTCGGGCCGCCTGGGCATGGGCAACCTGATCCCCGGTACCGGCCTGCTGCTGTCCAAGCAGAACCGCGAGCGGGATCTGCTGGAGGTGGCCGGCCCAGCGGGCGACTTGGTGGCGCGCGGCTTCACTGGGGCGCGCAAGCTGCTGACTGGCGACGTAGCCGGCGCGGCGCTGGAGGTGTCCCCAGCGGCGGTGCGCAACCTGGCCAAAGGCATCGACATGGGGACCAGCGGCATCTACAAGGACGCCAAGGGCTACAAGGTCATCGACACGACCTTGGACGAGGCGATTGCCAAGGCCATCGGCTTCCAGCCCAAGCCCGTCGCAGAGGTGCAGGAGGCCAACTCCTTCATGCAGCGCTCCAAGAGCTTCTACATCCAGACCAGCAATGACATCAAGGCGCAGTGGGCGCAGGCTGTCTTTGAGAAGGATGACGATGCCCTGCAGCGGGTGCGCGACCGCCTGGCGGCCTGGAACCGCAACAACCCAGACCAGCCCATCGTGGTGAAGATCCCGGACGTGATGAAGCGCGTGCGCGAAATGGGCAAGGACCGCACCGCCCGGATCGCAGACACGGCGCCCAAGGCGCTGCGCCAGCAGATGCGGGATATGGCACGAGAGAACGGGTAACCCGGTATAGGGTTTGTCCACATGCCCTGCAGCCGGAAAACTGCAGGGCATGAACACGCCGATCAAGAGCAACCTCACGATCTACAAGCGCGGCACTTACAGAAAGCGCTGGCGCTGGAAGACGCCTAGCGGGACCCCTGTGGACCTGACAGGGTGCGGAGCGCGTATGCAGATCCGTTCTGATGAAGGCGCACTGCTGCTCGATTTGACCGCCTTCATCACTCTCGGCGGTGTGAATGGAACGGTGGACCTCGTTGTCCCTGACGAAGTCACAGGCGCTATCAATTGGGAGCGGGGCACCTATGACTTGCTGATCGACCATCCAGGCGGCGATGTCACTCCGTTTGCCGCTGGCAGCGTAGGCATCCGCGAAGGTTCAACCCATGTCGTCTAACTGCGCTTGCGTTGAGGAAGTGCTGACCGATGTTGTCATCGACGAGGTTGAAAGCACTGTCGTTGACGAGGTTGAGATTACGGAGGTTGTGGCTGTTGCAGAGCAGGGCCCCCCAGGACCTCCTGGCCCGCCGGGACCAGCTGGCGGTGCCACATACACCCACACGCAGGCAATCCCTTCCGCTGTCTGGACAGTGGCTCACAACTTGTCGCGGCGCCCTTCCGTCGCGGTCACTGACCACCTGGGCAATCTGCTCGCCGCTGACGTTCTGTATGTGGACGCCGACATCGTGCAGGTTACCCACGGGGCGCCCTACATCGGCTACGCCTACTGCAACTGAGGAATCAGACCATGAAAATTACCAATATCTTTGACGCCAACGGCAACCGCCTGGCGAATTTGCAGGACGCTGTGAACCCGCAAGACGCGGTGACGAAGGCCCAGCTCGATGCCCAGGCCCAGGGCTTCAAGTGGAAAGAGCCAGTGCGCGCGGCAACCACGGCCAACATCACCCTGTCGGGCGCCCAGACCATCGATGGCGTGAGCGTGGTGGCTGGGGACCGCGTGCTGGTGAAAGACCAGTCCAGCGGCTCCGCCAACGGCATCTACGTGGCAGCCTCGGGCAGCTGGACCCGTGCCACCGACTTCGATATTGCCGCCGAGGTGCTTGGAGCCACGGTGTTCGTGTCCGAGGGCACCACCAACGGCAACGCCCAGTTCAAGATGACCACCGATGCGCCCATCACGCTGGGCACTACGGCGCTGGTCTGGGTGCAGGTGGGCGGAGGCACCAGCTACACGGCAGGGCTGGGCATTGCCGCCATCACTGGCGGCGTGATTGCCATCGACACTGCGGTGGTGGCGCGCAAAGTGGGTGCGACTGTTGGTGACGGCACCGCCACGACCATCACCGTCACCCACAACCTGAACACCAAGGACGTTTCCGTGAGCGTGCGAGAGGTCAGTAGCGATGCCGGTGTGCTGTGCGACTGGGTGGCCAATGGGGTCAACACGATCCAGCTCACTTTCTCCACAGCGCCAACCGTTGGTCAATATCGCGTCTTTGTGGTGGCCTGATGAAGCACGTCGGCGCCAATCTCTCGTTCGATAAGGGCTATGTGATGTCTGGCCCGAATGTGCTCGTGGCCAACAAAGTGCTCACAGGCACGCTACTGCCATTCGCCGGGAATTGGTACCGGCTGTGCTCCATGTCGAACTCAAACGCTGGCTACATGGCCGAGTTCTACCTGGTCATCCCGACGCGCCATGTGATGCTGAAAGTGACGTTTGCAAAAACCACGCAGGGCGCTGCTTACGGCTCCGGCATCCTCAAAGTGGAACTGCTCGGCTCGTACAACTACGGTCACGCGCATCCGTATCTTTGGCGCGTCGTTGACAACGGCACCAACGGCCAGACGTTTGTTGACATCCGCTTTCCGAATGCCGATGGCACCAGTTCATTCGCCTACCAGGTGCACCTACTGGCATCGATCCAGAACGGCACGGCCATCGATTTTCCGCTTAGCTCGCAAGGGTCGGGGGTTGGCTCGGGCATTCTGAACTTCGGGGTCAGCATGGGCTCCGGTGCCGGGGAGGGGTGGACATCGCAGCAGGTGACGCTCAACGCAACAAATGGCGCCTATGAGGCATTGAGCAACACATTTGCCCGCACTGTCGGGACCGCATCTGGGTACTGACCATGATCCTCATTGATGTACTCAAGAGCGATGACCCGCCATCCATTGAACTAGTTTGGAGCACTGCCGAGGGGGAGTTGCGCCACGGCTACTCCAATTCGGCCATGAGACAACTGCGCGCCGTGCTGGGCGATCAGGCTGCTCCATACGAGGCACTGATTGCAGAGGTGGAGGCGTCCTATGTCTCGCCGCCAATCGAGCAGCGCCGCGCCGCAGCCTGGGAGGCCATCAAAGCCGAGCGCGACCGCCGCGCTGCCCTGGGCGTCAAGGTCGGGGCGCACTGGTTCCACAGCGACGAGAAGAGCCGCATCCAGCAGCTCGCGCTGACCTCGGCCACGCTCGTGATTCCGCCCGGGCTGCAGTGGAAGACGCTGACGTTCGTCCCCCAACCCGTGTTTGTGGTGATGACCCGTGATCTGGCAATCCAGATCGTGCAGGCCACGGCGGCCAGCGACTCAGCCATTTTCATGGCGGCTGAGATCCACCGGATGACCATGGAAGCGAGCCCAGACCCGGGCAGCTACGACTACAGCGGGGGTTGGCCCGCATCTATCGAGGACGAAGCAAATGACGCAGGTTTCCAGTTCGACGCCGCCCGGTCGGCTTAAACGCATCGCTGCACTGGCTCTCGCCTACGGGCAGCAGGTGTTCATTGGCGTGGATCAGCTCGTCAATGCCCTGATCCCGCCGCTGGACGGCACTGTGAGCTACGCGGACGAAACGCTGTCTGCGCGCGCGTACCGCGCTCACCGCGACGGGAAGGTGCTGGGCAAGTTGTTCATGCCCATCATCAACCTCCTGTTCTTTTGGCAGGGCCCGGACCATTGCAAGAACGCCTACACCAAGGAGTTCGACCGCAAGAACTACCCGAGCGAGTACCACCCGCCGAACCAGCCGCGCTACACCTCGCGCAGCAGCGGTACCCCTTCGTAGCGCCTTTCATTCTGTCCGCCCTGTATAGGGTTGGGACAACTGGGGACGCGCCGGAATGATCCATGGTCATGAAAGACCAGATCCTGCACCCCGAAAACGCCATGACGGCCAAGACCATCGTCAACTGGCTGGCCGCCTTCCTTGGGATTGGCACCTTCCTTGGCGTTGTCAACCTTGCCGTGGGCGTGTTGTCCGCTGCCTGGTTGACAGTGCAGATTTACGGCTACATCAAGCACGAGCTGCCGATGAAGCGCATGCGCCAGCAGATCATGCGGCGCGAGCTGGAGCGCGGTGCAACACAACCGGCCGAGCTTGGCGAGCTAGGGGCCGACAAGTGAGCCGCGTTCCCGCCCAACTTCGTACCAGCCTGGTCGCCCTGGTCATGCTGATGGGGGCCGGTGGCGGGGCCTACTACGTGGACGAGGCCGCTACCCGCGAGGCCAACACCAACGCCTACATCCAGGCAGTGGCCGCAGATCCCGAGGTTTCCGATGCCATCCGCATCGCCATGGTCATGGCGAGCTTCTACGAATCCAGCAAACGGCACATCGGCGTGCCCTACGTGGACAAGCTGGGCAAGGGCCAGCCGCTCACCGTCTGCAATGGCTTGACAGGGCCCGAGGTGGTTGCTAGCCGGACCTACACCCCCGCCGACTGCTATCGGCTGGAGAAGCGCCGCTACATCGGCTACGAGGTCGAAGCCAAGCGCCTGCTGACCTACTGGGACAGCTATGACCCGTTCCAGAAGGCTACGTTTTTGGACTTCATCCACAACAAGGGCGGCGGTTCGCTGGAGTTCAGCACCATGCGCCGCAAGGCCAATGCCGGGGACTGGGAAGGCGCCTGCCGAGAAAACACGCGCTGGAACCGTGGGACGGTGCAGGGCGTTTCCACCGTGCTGCCAGGCCTGCAGCTGCGCGGCGATTCCAACGACGAGATTTGCCGCACATGGCGGATCGGAGTGCAGAAATGAAACTCGATGTACTCATTTATATTGTTTTGATCAGTGTAATGAGCGCTGGCTGCACTGTGCTCCCGGTCGGCACCACGCACAGCGCCTGTGAGCTGCTGCAGACCGCCTCGACCGAGGCCGACCTGGCACCTGCCTGGTATCTGCGCGCAGGCGAGGTGCTTGAGGCCTGCGGCCAGGACCGCGCAAAGGCCGATGCGGCAGCACGCGCCTGCTATGCAGAGGCCCGCAACGGCTACCGCGACAGCAAGGAATGTGAGGCCCAGCCGTGATGACCAAGCTCCGCGATTGGGCCCTGAAATGGGCGGGCACCGTGCTGTTCCTGGTGTGGGAGGGCAGTTTGCGGCTTCGCGGGAAGTGGCGCCGTAGTGCGTTGCGCGCTCGCTTCTTTGGGGGCGCGCAGTGAACCTCACCCTCGTAACCCATCTGGTCGTAGCCCTGGCAGCCGCCGTTGGCACCTGGGTATTCCAAGACGCCCGCATGGATGCTGCCGTGGCCGAGGTCCGTCTTGAGCAGACCAATGAGCGCCTGGGCGCCGTGAGCCAGGCCCGTGCCGATGAGCGCGGCATCAACAAGACTTACCAAGGAGCCCTCAATGCTGCCCGTGATCGTGAAGCGCTTTTGCGCACTGAAATTGACCGTCTGCACCGTGTTTCTGACGGCCTGCGCGACCAAAACGCCGACGCCGCCCGCCGCCTCGCTGCAGCTCCCCCCGGCGCCGTCCTTGAGTACGCCACTGCCCTCGGAGTCGTATTCAACGACTGCCGCGCGGCGTATGCAGAGCTGGTCCCAAAAGCTGATGGCCACGCAGGTGATGCGCGAACCCTCCGAGAAGCCTGGCCAGTGATCCCGCCCCGGCCGGATGCCGGGCCCACCCCCTGAGTACCACCATGCCATCCACCACCAACAAGTATTTCGCTTTCGCACACCTGCCGCCCAAGCTGGCGGCCGTCAGCAAGCCCATCGGCGAGCTGGCACTTGATATGGAAACCCTGCTGCCTGACGGCCCCGAGAAGAGTGCCGGAATGCGCAAGCTGCTGGAGGCAAAGGACTGCTTCGTGCGCTGCGCTATCGACATGCCTGAGCCTGTCGCCAGCACCGTGCCTCCCCATCAGCAGCGAGTCATTGACGAGAAGGCCGCCCGCGACGGCGAAATCACCCGCCTCAATGCCTTCATCGGCGGCAATCCCGTGTTCACCACGTTGCCGGCCGAAGAACAGGCCCGCCTGCGCCGCCAGCTCGATGTGATGCGCGAGCTGTCCGTGATCCTGGGCGAGCGCATCGCCGCCTTCTAAGCCACCCGGCCCGCCTCGGCCGGATGCCGAGTCAACTTCCTTTGAGCGCCATGACCCCCTCAACCCTCTACGAAGGCACCAAGCGCCTTCATGCCACGCCAATGACGCGTGGCGAATACAACGCCTACCGTGGCTGGGAGAACCCAGCAGGCGAGAACCCTTCCGATGCTGGCTATCTGGTCGAGTATCAGGACGGTGGTAAGGCCAACGACTCGCGGCACGCCGGGTATATCAGTTGGTCCCCTGCGGATGTTTTTGAGCGCACCTACAAGCCTGTGTCAGCGGTCGGGATGACCTTCGGGCAAGCCATCGATGCGATCAAGAGTGGCCAGCGCATCGCCCGCACTGGCTGGAACGGGAAGGGCATGTTCGTCTATTTAGTGCCACCCGCGAGCTACCCCGTGCAGACAGGCGCGGCCAAGGCGCACTTTGGCGAGGGTGCCATGGTCCCCTACAACGCCTACATGGCGATCAAGAACGTGGACAACACGGTGAGCACGTGGGTGCCCAGCGTGAATGATTGCCTCGCATCTGACTGGGGCGTTGTGGGTCACAACATCCACAAGATCCAAGAAGATGCTCTTTTAGCGGGAGCGCAAGGCTGCGCAGACATGGACCTTTTGTGCGGTAGCGCAAGTTTCACCGTGCCTATTGAGCAGGAGATCCAGGCCAAGGCCAGCAAAGGCCCGCGCGTGACGCCTGCAGCACTGCAAGCCGAAATCGTCAGCGAGCACTACTTCACAGCCTTCGACGGTGTGGCAGGCGCTGCATACAACGAGGCAAGCCCTGACGGCGTACTCCGCCCGTTTTCCTTCACGGCACAAGGAGCCTTGGGCCTGCTCACGTTCTGCGTCCTGGTGCTGCGCAACGGCGCCAAGGTGGTCGGCGTCAACTACGGTGCCATCGATCCGGCGCAGCACAGCGCTGAGCGTGGCCGCCAGGAGGCACGCGCCCATGCAGAGGACAAGGTGTACGAGCTGCTTGGCTTCCGCCTGCGCGACGAGTTGGCACGCTGAAAACCGGAGCGCCAATAAAAAAGCCCCGCCGCAGTGATGCGGGCGGGGCTTTGTGTTTAGGTGGGAGGTATCTTGTCGTAGTTGGCCAGCGGTATTTCGGCGCCGTCATGCGCCCCAGCTCACGCTGCCCGGCGCAAGCGCACCACGTTTGCCCGACCCTCGCGGCTGGGTGGGGCGGTGTTCTCGCAGGACACGAGGTAGTCGGCCCACAGTTTCAGGGCCCTGCGACGCTCCGGTATTTCCTCCCGCACGTCATAGACACCCTCCATGCCTTTGAGCGCATGGTTCAGGGCAATCTCGGAGATTTCGCGTGACACTCCCATGTTCATGAGGTGGCCCTTGGCCGTGCTGCGCGTGTCGTGGGGGGTGAATTTGCGGATGTCCATGTCGCCGCGCTCAAACGCGCGCCGCAGCGCCGCCCAAAGGGTCGTGCGGCCGATAGGCACATCACCCAGCTCCTTGGAGCGGTCGGCGCGGCGAGTGGGCAGCACGTACACGGAGTCGCCAGACAGGGCGATCAGCTCGTGGAACCAGTCAACGACGACCGGCGCGAGGGGCACTAGAAAGCCTGCGCGGGTTTTGACGGACTCTGCGGGCACCCACCAGGTGCCCGCTTCCAGATCCAGGTGCTCCTTCTTGGCCTTGACCAGCTCCACCCCGCGCACGCAGGTAGCCAGCAGGATGCGGAAAGCCAGGGCGTTCTCGCGGCCAATGAAGTCGATACCTGGCAGCAGGGACTGCAGCTCCTTGATCTCCAGCATGACGCGCTGGCGTGTCTTGGGGCGTGGGCCCTTGATCGCGGACAGCTTGATGCCCGTGCACGGGTTGGCAGCAATGAGCGTCAGCCCGCAGGCATGGTCGAGCACCTTGGAGATAGAGGTGAGCAGCCGCTTTGTCATCAGCCATGTCCGGCCGCTCTCCTTGAGGACGTTCACGACATCGATGCTGCTCACCTTGTCCACCTGCCAGGAGCCCAGGCGCGGCAGGATCACCTGATCGATGTCCGCATTGCGGTAGTAGATGGTGTCCTCGGCAAATACGTCCGGCCGGAGCACCTTCTCGCGGTAGTCGGCTATCAGGTCACGCACGGTCCATGCCGCCGCGGTGCGCGATTTGCGCTCCTGCTTTTCTGCCGCAGGATCGGCGCCCCCGTCAATCGAGGCGCGCAGCGCGCGGGCCTTCTCGCGGGCGGCTGCCAGTGTCACGTCTGGGTAGCCGCCAATGGTCAGTTCGCGCCGGCGTCCGCCCTGAACGCGATACCGGAGCACCCAGGCGGCGGTGCCGCCTTTGGAGAGTGTGAACGTCAGCCCGTCACCGTCCGACTTGGCGACCGCCTCACCTTTCGAGATCCAGCGCTTGATCTGTATGTCGGTGAGCGTGTGGCTGATTTTGGGCATCGGCGGTCCTTTTTTTGGGTAGCTAGGAGTGTAGCTACCCACCTAGCTACCCGGAGTTCATGCGCCAATGAGAATCAGTGTGCGACAGTGTGAATCAAAAAACCCAATGAAAACAACGGTTTGCGATACTTACTGAGACGTTGTGACCCACTCTGAAACACTAATTGAAATTCCAGGTGGCAATTTGCAT